>Ga0272449_1000960_pt1 | contig 31648 bp, 25 predicted proteins | sample YNPCB0241_FD_198679 | JGI IMG/M metagenome (GOLD analysis project Ga0272449, IMG submission 198679) | Hot spring sediment microbial communities from Yellowstone National Park, WY, United States - YNP-CB-024-1 | ecosystem: Environmental > Aquatic > Thermal springs > Hot (42-90C) > Sediment... | reverse complement strand
GAAGAGATAGGGAGGGCCTGGACCAGGCTCCTCGTGAGCCAAGGTACATGGGCGGAGCTGAAGATGGCTCTCAAAGGGGAGGACGGAAGGAGAGTTTTGGGAGGGAGCTGACAGGTGGAGGATCTCTCCCTCCACATCTTGGACATTGCTGAAAATGCGCTCAGAGCTGAAGCTCGGAACATAAGGATAAGGATCAGAGAAGACCTCGAGGCAAATATCCTGGAGTTGGAAGTGGAGGATGACGGAAGGGGAATGGACCCCGAGATGGCAAAGAGGGCATGGGATCCCTTCTTCACTACGAGGAAGACGAGGCGATTCGGCCTGGGCCTAGCCCTTCTGAGGGAAGCGGCAGAGGCAACAGGGGGTGAATTGAGGATCTCCTCGGAGCCTGGCAGGGGGACGAGGATATCGGCCACTTTTCAGCGGGATCACATCGATAGGAAGCCTCTGGGAGATATTGGCAGCACCCTCGTGGGGATCATTCTGGGGGCTCAGGAAGCTAATGTCACTTACGAGCACGAGATAGATGGAAGGAGGTTCTTCCTGGACACTGAGGAGTTGAGGCGGGAACTGGAGCCATTGCCCATCGGGAACCCCGAGGTCTTGGAATGGATAAGAGAGTATGTGAACGAGTCCCTCAAGGAGATGGGGGTCTCGCTCGCGTGATTCGTCCTTCGGAAGATTTCGATAGTATGGCATATATCGGAGGTGGCATACCAGGATGAGCGCTGTGGGCCAGGAAAGGATGATAGAGGTCGTAGACAGGATTCCCGAAGAGGAGCTCGTCAAGCTCGATCCCATAATAGCCAAGTATGCCCATAGGCCAGGGTATCTGATACCGGCCCTGAAAGAGGCACAGGAGATCTTCGGCTACCTTCCCCAGGAGGTTCAGACCCGAATAGCCCATGGTCTCAATGTGTCTCCCAGCTACGTGTATGGGGTGGTGTCTTTCTACGCCTTCTTCACCATGGTCCCCAGGGGAAGACATACCATAAGAATCTGCCTCGGCACCGCATGCTACGTGAAGGGGGCCCCCGAGATCCTGGCCAAGATAGAGCAAGAGCTCTGCATAGGGGTTGGGGGCACTACCCCTGACAGAAGGTTCACCTTGGTGGAGGTGAGGTGTCTCGGGGCATGCGGTTTGGCTCCGGTGATGATGGTTGGGGAGGACACCCACGGAAACTTGGAGCCTGGAACCGTCATGGACATCTTGGACCAGTACAAGTGAGAGGGTCCAGTAAGGGGGTGGAAAGGTGCCCAAGCTAACCATAGAGGACCTGAGGAAGATCAAGGAGAGGGAATTGGCCAGGATGAGTCTCAGGGCAGGGGAGCATCGGGCCAAGATAGTGGTCCACATGGGCACGTGTGGAATAGCGGCTGGGGCGAGGAAGGTCTTGGAGGCATTTTTGGAGGCAGTGACCCAGGCCGGAGTCACTGATGTGGTGGTGACCCAATCGGGCTGTGCAGGCCTTTGCAACAGGGAGCCCATGGCTACCGTTGAAATCTTGGACAAGGCCCCTGTCAAATATGTGGACTTGAACCCCGAGAAGGCCAAGAGGATCTTCGAGGAGCACATCCAGGGAGGGAAGATAGTGGAGGAGTTCGCCCTGGGAAGAGGTAGCGAGACCACAGCGGGCTGAGGAGACGGGGGGAGGGAATCCCTTTTGGATCTGACCACTGGAACATAGAGCCCGTTCTGGGAGGAGGAGCGTAGCCTTGAAGACTTACAGGATGCATCTCATGCTTTGTGGGGGAACGGGTTGCATAGCAAGTGGTTCTCCCAAGGTGAAGCAGGCCCTGGAAGAGGAACTTGCCAAGAGAGGGCTTGCGGACGAGGTTCAGGTAGTGCTCACTGGCTGCAACGGTTTCTGCGCCATGGGGCCTATAATGACCGTTTATCCCGATGGAATCTTCTACAACAAGCTGAAGCCAGAACACGCCCCCAGAATAGTCGAAGAGCACGTGCTCAAGGGAAGGCCTGTAAAGGAGCTCCTCTTCGAAGAGCCAATGGAGAAGGAGAAGATCCCTCTTCTCAACGAGATCGGATTCTTCAATAAGCAAAGGCTCATAGCCCTTCGAAACAGAGGCCTCATAGATGCGGAAAAGATCGAGGAGTACATAGCCAGAGACGGCTATCAAGCCCTGGTCAAGGTGCTCACCTCCATGACGCCCGAAGAGGTCATAGAGGAGGTCAAGAAATCGGGCCTCAGGGGAAGAGGAGGGGCAGGGTTCCCAACTGGTCTCAAGTGGGAGGAGTGCAGGAAATACGACAGATTCCCCAAGTACACCATCTGCAACGGTGACGAGGGGGACCCTGGGGCCTTCATGGACAGATCCATAATGGAAGGTGATCCCCACTCGGTCCTGGAGGGGATGGCAATATCGGCCTATGCCATCGGTGCGGAGAAAGGCTACATATACGTGAGGGCCGAGTACCCTCTGGCCATAAAGAGGCTTCAGATAGCCATTGATCAGGCGAGGGAATACGGGCTTCTGGGAGAGAACATACTGGATACAGGGTTCAATTTCGACATAGAGATATACCCAGGGGCTGGTGCCTTCGTCTGTGGGGAGTCCACGGCCCTCATGTTCTCCTTGGAGGGGAAAAGGGGTATGCCCAGGATCAAGCCTCCGAGATCGGCGGAGGCCGGCCTCTGGGGTCAGCCCACCAATCTCAACAACGTGGAGACCTTCGCCAACGTGCCCCCCATCATCCTCAATGGAGGGGAATGGTTTGCGAGCATAGGAACGGAGGGAAGCAAGGGTACAAAGGTCTTCGCCCTCACAGGAGCGGTCAATAACGTGGGACTTGTGGAAGTGCCCATGGGCACAACCCTGAGGACCCTCATCTTCGACATAGGTGGCGGGATACCCAAGAAGCGGCAATTCAAGGCAGCCCAGTTGGGAGGCCCTTCGGGTGGGTGTGTCCCTGCAAGCCTTCTCGATGTGGAGATAGATTTCGACTCCCTCACGGAGATAGGGGCCATGATGGGCTCAGGGGGAGTGGTGGTGATGGACGATAGAACCTGCATGGTGGACACAGCCCGATTCTTCACAGCCTTTTCCGTGGATGAGTCCTGTGGAAAGTGCATCCCCTGCAGGGAAGGCCTGAAGGTCATGTACGACATGATGACAGACATAGTTGAGGGTAGGGGAAAAGAGGGGGATGTGGAGGAACTGGAAAAGCTGGGAAAACTCATAAAGGCGACATCCCACTGTGGCCTCGGGCAGAGTGCCCCAAACCCCATTCTCTCGACCATAAGGCACTTCAGAGATGAGTACGATGCCCATGTGAGGGAAAAGAGGTGTCCGGCCAAGGTCTGTGTGGAACTCCTTCTTTTCCAAGTGAACCCTGAGAAATGCAAGATGTGCGGGATCTGTTTCAGGAATTGCCCTGTTCAGGCAATAGAGTGGGAGAAGAAGCAGGTAGCCAGGATCAACAAGGAAAAGTGCACCAGGTGCAAGACCTGTATAGCCAATTGCAGATTCGATGCCATAGAGTGATGGAAGCCAAAACACCCAAGAATAGCACTGTCAGGGAACGGGACCGATGATCACATTGACCATTGACGGAATCGAGGTGAGTGTGGAGAGGGGAGCCAGCATCCTGGAGGCTGCAGAGAAGGCTGGGGTCAGGATTCCCACTCTGTGCCACGACAAGCGGCTGATACCCTTTGGCGCCTGCCGAATGTGTGTGGTGGAGTTGAAGGGGAGAAGGGGCCTCATACCCGCATGTTTCAACCCTGCCAGGAATGGTATGGAGGTCTTGACCAACACCCCAGCGGTCATAGAGGCGCGAAGGCTTCAGCTCCAGCTCCTCCTGAGGCATCATCCCCTGGATTGTCCTGTGTGCGAGGCAGCAGGAGCTTGCGAGCTCCAGAAGCTGGTCTTCGAGTACGGCGTGGACAAGATACCCTTTGCCAGGGAGGAACCCAAGGGCTCGGTGGACCTCAAGAGCCATTTCATCAAGAGGGACATGACAAGGTGCATACTATGTGGCTGTTGTGTCCGTATCTGCAATGAGGTCCAGGGTGTCAATGAGATCTCTTTCGTGAACAGGGGAATAAGGACAGAGATAAGCACGGATTTCGGTAGACCCCTGGATTGCGAATTCTGCGGCCAGTGTGTCTCAGCATGCCCGGTTGGTGCCATGGTGGCCAAACACATGGGGCCTGTGGTGAGAAACTGGGAGGTCCGCAAGGTCCCCACCGTGTGCGGCTTCTGCGGTCTGGGATGCGTGGTGGTGATGGAGACCAAGGAAGGGAGGATCGTGAGGGCCTCCTCCCAGTACGAGCTCGGAACCAATGAGGGGAATCTGTGTGTGAAGGGCCGCTTCGGATGGCCCATAGTCCACAGTGAAAAGAGACTCACCAGGCCGCTTTTGAGGGATGGCGATGGCTTCGTGGAGGTGGAGTGGGAAAGGGCCCTGGAGATCGTGGCATCAAAATGGGACGAGATAAAGAGGCACAAGGGAGGCGAGGCTATAGGGGTCCTGGGTTCAGCCAGGCTCACAAACGAGGAGGCCTATGCTCTCCAGAGATTTGCCAGGGGAACTCTCACCACACCTCACATCGACCATGCTGCTGGATTGGCTTATAGGGGACTGGTATCCGGCCTCATGCCCGTGCTCGGCTGGCCGGCTGCAACCAATCCCATAAGGGACATAAGGGAAGCGGACGTGATCCTGGCAGTGGGGGGAAATTTCAAGGAAACTCATCCCATTGCCAAGAATCAGGTGGTGCTCGCCTCGGGCCGGAAAAAGGCCAAAGTGATAGTGGTGGACCACGTCCACACCTCCTTCTGCGATCTCATGGGGGCCAAGGCCATTTACGTGAGGCCTGGCACAGAGGGGTTTTTCCTCAGGGGAATGATGAGGGTGATCCTGGACGAGGGGCTCTGGGATAGGGCCATGGTGGAGACCAGGGTCCAGGGCTTCGAGGAGTTGCAGGTGGCCCTCATGAGCTGCGATCCAGCGACCGTCGCCGATGTGACTGGATGTGCCTTGGCGGATATAAAGGAGGCTGCCCGCGCTTACGCTCAAGCCCAGAGGGCCTGTATACTCATGTCCCTCGAGACCCTATCGGTGGGAGATCAGGCAGATGTCTCGAGGGCAGCGGCTTGCCTCGCTGTGTTGGCGGGGAAAGTGGGGAAGAAGGGCTGTGGCCTTCATCTCTATGGTGAGAAGGCCAACAGTCAAGGGGCACTGGACATGGGCCTCATTCCCGAATTCCTGCCTGGCTTCAAGGAGGCGGATGACCCCGAGGCCAGGAAGTTTTTCCAAGAGCTGTGGCAGCTCCCTATCCCTCAGGGGAAGGGACTCGATGCAAGGGGGATATTGGAAGGTTGCAGAAACGGATCCATAGCGTCCCTCTATGTAGTGGCGGAGAACCCCATTGGGACATATCCCGAAAGGGCTTGGGTGGCCGAGTCCTTGGGGAAGGTGGATTTTCTCGTGGTCCAGGACGCCTTCATGAGCGAGACGGCCAAGATGGCAAAGGTGGTCCTCCCGGCGGCCATCTTCGCGGAAAAGGAAGGGAGCTTCACGAGTGTGGACAGGAGGATCCAGAGGCTCGAGCCCGTTGTGAGACCCCCAGGACAGGCCAAAGGTGATCTCTGGATAATATCCGAGTTGGCAAAGAGGATGAACACCCCGCTTCCGTTCACCACTGCGGCTGAGGCCTGGGAGGAGATCGCTCGGGCAGTGGAAATCTACAGAGGGTGCCGTCTAGAGAGGCTCCCTGGGGAGGGTGTTCCTTGGCCCGTCAAAGGGAATGGGGATCTCGAGGGGACTCCCGTGCTCTACGAGGAGGAGTTTCCCCATGGAAAGGCTCGCCTCGAGCTCGGGGCCTGGAAAGGCCCGTCAGAAAAAGGGGATCCTGGCATGTATCCCTTTGTGCTCCATCCTCAGGCCAGATGGTTCCACTCCGGGACCTTCAGCACTTGGAGTCCCAGCTTGATGGAGGTTTGCCCTGAACCCACGGCCCTCCTCCACATCGATGATGCCAAGGACCACGGGCTGAGGGAGGGCGAGAGGGTCAAGTTGGTCTCCCCCAGGGGAGAAGTGGAGGCCGTGGTCAAGGTGAGGTACAGGGGTCCTAGGAAGGTGGTGCAGGTGGCCCATCACTTCGTGGACAGGCCCCTCGATGCCATTTTGGATTGGGAATTGCAGCCAGTGAGGGTGAGACTGGAGAGAGTCTAGAGGGAAGCTTCCGCTGAAAAGTGGAGCGGAGAGGGGACAAAAGCTGAAGAGGGGAAAGAGATGGTGACACTGGGAGCCATTGTTCTTGTGATAATCAAGGTCCTTCTGGCCTTAGGCGTGATCATGACCGCCATAGCTTACATAACCCTCATGGAAAGGAAGGTCCTTGCATTTCTTCAGGTGAGGCTCGGACCCAACAGGGTGGGTCCTTGGGGTCTGCTCCAGCCGCTAGCTGACGGAATCAAGCTCCTTTTCAAGGAGGAGATAACCGTTGCAGGGGCTGACAAGGTGCTCTACCTTCTCGCCCCTGCGGTGGTGATGGTCTGTGCCCTCCTGCCTTTCGCGGTTGTCCCCTTTGGAAAGGGCATAGTGGGGGAGAGCTTCCTCGGGATCCCATTGGATCAATTCGATCTGGGCAAAGGAATCCTTGCGGACATAGACACGGGAATTCTCTTCATCTTCGCCATCTCGTCCCTTTCGGTTTACGGAGTTGTCCTGGGAGGATGGGCCTCCAACAACAAGTATTCTCTGCTAGGTGCAACGAGGGCCTCTGCCCAGATGATAAGCTACGAGCTGGCCCTGGGACTGAGCGTCGTTGGGGTGCTGCTCCTCACTGGAAGCTTGAGTCTGGTCAAGATAGTGGAGGATCAAGACTGGATATGGAAGTGGAATTGCTTCAGACAGCCTCTCGCTTTCCTCATATTCCTCATTGCGGGGTCTGCAGAGGTGTGCAGGACGCCCTTCGACTTCGTCGAGTGCGAGAACGAGCTCGTGGCTGGGTACCAGACCGAATACAGTTCCATGAAATTCGGGATGTTCTACCTGGCCGAGTACGGACACCTTCTCCTTCTCAGCTCCTTGGTCACCACCCTCTTCCTCGGTGGATGGCAGGGGCCGATTCTCCCACCCTTCGTGTGGTTTTCGGCGAAGGTGTTCTTCATGCTCTTCTTCTTCATCTGGATCAGGGGAACGTATCCCAGGCTGAGGTACGATAAGCTCATGCACTTTGGTTGGAAGGTGCTCCTTCCAGCATCTCTGGTCAATGTGGTGGCAACGGCTGTAATATACAACCTTTATCTCGGGGGGAAGGCCTGAGGAGAAGGACACACTGATCAAGAGGACCGGACCATGATAAAGCCGCTCATAAAAGGACTCGGAGTGACCCTCAAGCACCTGTTCGCACCTGCTGTGACGATTCAATACCCTGAGGAGAGGTGGGAGCCTTATCCCCGTTACAGGGCAAGACATATCATGTACCAGAGGGAGGATGGCCGCCCCAAATGTGTGGTGTGCATGCTTTGCGCAACTGTCTGTCCCTCCCGTTGCATAAAGATAGTGGGAATCCAGGACGAGAAAGGGGATCAGTACCCCCAGAGGTACGAGATAGACCTGGGAAGGTGTATCTTCTGTGGATTCTGCGTCGAGGCATGTCCAGTGAATGCCATAGGAATGACCACCCATTACGAGCTGGACGGCCCCACTAGGGAGTCCTTGATCCTGGGTCTCGAGGAGATGATGCGTCCCCCAAGGGGATGAGGATAAAGGTGGTCTTGGAGGTTCGAGTAAAAGCGAGGGGGTGTTGCGGGAGATGGAGGCCCTTTTCTTCTACCTGTTCGGAGGACTGGCGCTCATATCCTCTTTCTTCGTGATCTTTTTGAGAAAGCCCGTTCACAACGCAGTGGCCCTGATCTTCACCTTCTTCTGCTTGGCCGGGCTCTATCTGATTTTGGGGGCCGAGTTCGTGGCCATGATACAGGTCCTGGTCTACGCTGGGGCAATAATGGTTCTTTTCCTCTTTGTCATAATGCTCCTCAATCTGGAGGAGGAGGAGGCCATAGAGGGAAGGGGAAACAAGTTCAGGAGGTGGCTTGGGGGATTTGCAGCTGTGGTGGTTTTCTTGCTTCTTGCACCTGTCTGGCTCATGCAGGCGCTCCCTGTGGTCAAAGGGACCTTTCCTCCTGAAAAGGTCCAGGAGCTGGGCAACACGGTTTGGATCGCCAGGCTCCTTTTCACGGACTACCTTCTCCCCTTCGAGGTTGCATCGGTCTTGCTCCTGGCTGCCATAGTGGGGGCGGTATTCTTCGCCATGAAGAGGATGTGAAACGGGTCCCATTTGGGGAGGTGAGCAATGGTTGGATTGTCCCATTACCTGGTTCTGTCAGCCGCGCTTTTCGCCTTGGGGGTGATAGGGGTCTTCGTGAGGAGGAATGCCATAGTGATATTCATGTGCATAGAGCTCATGCTCAATGCCGTGAACCTGGCATTCATAGCTTTCTCCCGTTATCTCCAGGCCCTCGACGGACAGGTCTTTGTCTTTTTCGTGATGACTGTTGCGGCTGCTGAGGTGGCAGTAGGACTGGCGATAATAGTCGTGGTCTTCAGGAGCAGGCAAACGGTGCGAATCGACGAGATAAACCTTCTCAAGGGATAGTTGCGATGGTTCTCTTCCATGGTGAAGAGGATTTCCTGATGTTCGGGATTGGGCATAGCGAGCGGCGAGGAGGATTTTGTCCATGATGGAATATGTGTGGTTGGTCCCCTTCTGTCCTCTTTTGGGATTCTTCATCCACGGGCTTCTGGGAAGGTTCACGAGGATAAGTCTCACGGGACCCATAGCTTCTGGGGCTGTGGGGGTATCCTTCCTCGTGTCTTTCCTGATATTTTTGGAGCTCTTGGAACTTCCTCCTGACAAGCGCTCTGTGAGCGTCAATGTATACACCTGGATGCTCTCGGGTGGCCTAAACGTGCCCATCGGGTTCCTCATAGATCCCCTTTCTGCCGTGATGATGATGGTGGTGTCGGGTGTGGGGTGCATAATTCACATTTACTCCATCGGCTACATGCACGGCGATCCAGGCTACAAGAGGTATTTCACTTACCTGAATCTGTTCGTCTTCGCCATGCTCACCTTGGTCAGCGCAAACAACTTCCTCCTCATGTTCGTTGGCTGGGAGGGGGTTGGACTTTGCTCCTATCTCCTCATAGGTTACTGGTACGAGAAGAAATCAGCCGCTGATGCCGGAAAGAAGGCCTTCATAGTGAACAGGATAGGGGATTGTGGTTTCATCCTCGGGATGCTTCTGATCTTTCACACCTTCGGGACACTGGATTATCAGGAGGTATTCCAGAGGGCCCCAGTGGAGCTGGCCATGGGAGGGGCGGTCGTGACGGCCATAACCCTCCTCCTCTTTGTGGGCGCAACGGGCAAAAGCGCCCAGCTTCCTCTCTACACCTGGCTTCCCGACGCGATGGAAGGCCCGACCCCTGTGAGCGCCCTGATCCATGCCGCGACCATGGTAACGGCCGGCGTTTACATGGTGGCCAGATGCAATGTGCTCTATGCCATGGCCCCGATTTCCATGGGGGTAGTGGCAGTGGTTGGCGCCTTGACGGCAATATTCGCTGCCTCCATAGGCATGACCCAGTTCGACATAAAGAGGGTCCTTGCATATTCCACCATAAGTCAGCTGGGCTACATGTTCCTGGCTTGCGGGGTCGGGGCTTGGGCAGCTGGGATATTCCATTTGATGACCCATGCATTCTTCAAGGCCCTTCTCTTCATGGGGGCTGGAAGCGTCATGCACGCCTTGGCCGGCGAGTTGGACATGAGGAAGATGGGTGGCCTCAAGAAATACATGCCCAAGACTTATGGGACTTACCTGGTAGGCACCTTGGCCATAGCCGGAATATTCCCCTTTGCCGGTTTCTTCAGCAAGGACGAGATCCTCTTCAAGGCTTACACCCAGGGAAACATATTCCTGTGGCTCATAGGGGCTGCTGCTGCGTTCATGACCTCCTTTTACATGTTCAGGACCGTGTACATGACCTTCCATGGAGATTCTAGGATGGACCCCCATGTGGAACATCATGTGCACGAATCCCCACCGGTCATGACAGTCCCCCTCGTGATCCTGGCCGTGCTCTCCGTGATAGGGGGATTCGTTGGATTGCCAGTCATTCCGGGGGCCAATGCCATTGGAGACTTCCTAGCGCCCGTGATGAAGGGTCAGGAGCTCCTCTCCGGGCACTCACCTGAAGCCCATCATTCCGTGGGCCTCGAGGTGGGGCTCATGGCCATTTCCCTGATGATAGCCCTGGTGGGTTGGTGGATGGCCAGGACATTCTATGTGCAGCAGGCGGATCTGCCCAAAAGGGCTGCCCAGAGTTTGGGTGGGCTTTACAGATTGGTATTCAACAAGTACTGGGTGGACGAGCTCTACGATGCTATTGCTGTCAGGCCCTTTGTGGGGATATCCAATTGGCTTTGGCAGATATTCGATGACAACATCATCGACTGGATAGCTAACGGGTTCGCCCTTATCACTGGTCAGGTGGGGTCGACACTGAGGTGGATCCAGACGGGATTGGTTCAGAATTATGCCCTCTTCATCTTGGGGGGCGTAATCTTCGTCCTGGGGTACATGATCCTCGGTTGAAAATTCTCGAATGAGCGGAGGAGCGCTGCTAATGGATCACGCATTCCCCGTCCTGAGTTTCATCATCTTCTTCCCATTGGTTGGGGCCCTGGCCCTCATCTTCACAGGAAGGGACCAGCACAAGGTGCTTAGGTCCACAGCGTTCATTGTGGCACTGGTGGACTTCCTCGTATCCCTGATCCTCTACCGGGACTTCAATCCCGGGGAGGCGGGATTCCAGTTCGTGGAAAGGGCGGAGTGGATTCCCAGCTTGGGAATCACTTACAGCCTGGGCATCGACGGCATAAGTCTCTATCTCGTGCTTCTCACCACTTTTTTGACAGCCATCTGTGTCCTGGCATGTTGGACGGACATTCAGGTCAAGGTGAAGGAATTCCTGGTCTGTCTCCTTTTTCTCGAAACTGGAATGATAGGGGTCTTCTGTGCCCTGGACCTGTTCCTCTTCTATGTATTCTGGGAGGTGATGCTCATACCCATGTATCTCCTCATAGGGATCTGGGGGACCTCAACTGTGAGGAGGTTCTTCGGCAAGGAGATGCCTGCCAGGGTATATTCGGCTATCAAGTTCGTGCTCTTCACCATGGTGGGGAGCCTTCTCATGTTGGTAGCAATCCTCTTCCTATACTTCTATTACCACAGCGTCACAGGGACCTACACCTTTGATCTCCTGAAATATTACGAGCTCAACATCCCCATCCATATCCAGAGTTGGCTCTTCTTGGCCTTTTTCCTGGCCTTCGCCATCAAGGTTCCCATGTGGCCATTCCACACATGGCTTCCCGATGCCCATACAGAGGCCCCTACTGTGGGGAGTGTGCTCCTCGCGGCGGTGCTCCTCAAGATGGGAACCTACGGTTTCCTCAGGTACAGCATGCCTCTTTTCCCCAACGCCTCCCTGGATGCCATCACGTGGATCTCCGTCCTGGCGATAATAGGGATCATATATGGCGCATGGGTGGCAGCGGTGCAGAGGGATGTGAAGAGGCTCGTGGCCTTCTCCAGTGTGAGCCACCTTGGATTTGTCATGCTGGGAATGTTCGCCTTCACCATCCAGGGGGTGGAGGGGAGCATACTCCAGATGATAAATCACGGCCTCAGCACTGGGGCGCTCTTTCTAGTTGTGGGAATGATCTACGAGAGGAGGCACACGAGGCTCATCTCCGAGTACGGTGGCATTGCCAAGGTGATGCCGGTCTACGCCACCTTTTTCATGATCTTCACCCTGTCCTCCATAGGCCTTCCCGGTCTCAATGGATTCGTGGGTGAATTTCTGATTCTTCTCGGCACCTTCGTCGTGAACAAGCTCTTTGCCATAGTCGCCGCAACAGGTGTCATATTCGCCGCTGTATACATGTTGTGGATGTACCAAAGGGTCTTCTTCGGGCAGGTGACGAACCCCAAGAATCTGGGGCTCCTCGACCTCAACCTGAGGGAGATAGTGGTCTTGGTCCCCCTGGTCATCTGCATTGGCTGGATAGGAGCTTATCCGAAGCCCTTTCTCCAGAGGATGGAGCCCTCGGTGGCCCATCTCATAAATCAGGTGAAGGCCAAAAGCGTTATGGTGGTGGAGATGGAAAAGGGAACGGCTTCCTCCCGGTTCGCTTGGTTCGCCACCGAGAGGACGGAGGCAAGCCTCGAGACCATGGATCACATAAAGTGAAATAGGAGCGTGGGATGTCCTGGAGCATACCTAGTGTTAACCTGCTGAGTATCGGTCCTCATCTCATAGTTTGCGGATTCGGGCTTTTGGTTCTCACCCTCGGTTTCCTTCTCAAGAGACCCTTTGCCAGGCTCTCCCCTTATCTCAGCTTGGCAGGGGTGGTCTTGGCCTTCCTCGCTGTTGTGGCCCTCTGGGGGAGGAGTGAAGCTGGCTTCGGAAGGATGGTTGTGGTGGACTCCTTTTCCCTTTTCTTCCAGGCAGTTATCCTGGTGGCCGCTGGGGTGACGATTCTCATATCCATGGACTATCTGGCCCAAGAGGGGGTCGATCACTACGAGTACTATGTCCTGCTTCTCTTCGCGACCTTTGGAATGATGATGATGGCCTCTGCCCAGGAGTTGATCATGATATTCCTGGGTCTAGAGACCATGAGCATCTCCATTTATGTGCTGGCTGGGTGGCGCAAGGAGCATCCCAAGGGCCACGAGGGGGCCTTGAAGTACCTGCTGCTCGGAGCCTTCAGTAGCGCCTTTCTCCTTTATGGGATTGCCCTTGTATATGGGGCCACCGGCTCAACACACCTCAAGGATGTCGCTGACTTTCTCATGGGAAAAGGACCAGAAGGGAGGAGCCTGATCCTCCTTCTGGGCATGGGCATGCTCATTGTGGGGTTCGGATTCAAGGTGGCCTCGGTCCCCTTTCACATGTGGACACCGGATGTCTACGAAGGGGCCCCTTCCCCTATAACAGGGTACATGGCAGCAGGGGTCAAGGCTGCGGCCTTTGCTGCCTTTCTTCGGGTCTTCTTCTATAGCCTAGAGACCCTGCAGGCCGACTACTCCATGGTGCTGTGGATCCTAGCCGCAGTGACCATGACCTTGGGAAATGTCGTGGCAATAGCTCAGGAGAACATAAAAAGGATGCTCGCTTACTCCAGCATCGCCCACGCTGGTTACATCCTGGTGGGAATGGTTGCTGGGGGAGAGGAGGCCAATGCGGCCATTCTGTACTATCTCCTGGCTTACACACTGATGAACATGGGCGCTTTCGCCGTTGTCGTGGTGTACGGCCGCAAGGGCGAGGCGAACGTCATGATAGAGGACTACAGGGGGATGGGGACGAGATATCCTGTTTTGGGCGCTGCGATGGCCCTCTTCATGTTCTCCCTGGCAGGCCTTCCGCCGACCGCCGGGTTCATGGGCAAGTTCTACGTCTTTTCGGCCGCTGTGGCCAAGGGCTACGTGTGGTTAGTGGTGATAGCTGTGCTCAACTCTCTGGTTTCGGTCTACTACTATTTCCGGGTGACCATGAAGATCTACATGCAGGAAGCGGAAGGGGGAATAGAGGGCGTGAGCTTTGGGGCCCCAGTGGTAGTTGCTCTCGCTCTCATGGCTGTGGGAACCCTCTGGGTCGGAATATTCCCCAACTCTTACCTGGACCTGGCAAAGCAGGCCATACCCAGGCTCTTCTAGAAAAAGAGAGGATGGCTTCCTGACAAAGGCTAGGTGGGTTGTCAGAGGAGCATGCTGAGACCTGCCGGGGGGAGCTTAGTCTCCTTTTTCCTCGGTTCCATGGTTCTCCCTTTCGAAGAAGGAACATCTCTCTCCGAGATGGAAAGGTGGGAAGTGGCTGCTTTCCATGGCTAGAGTCTCTCCAAAAAGAGGGGCCGCGCTCTTAGGTGTTCTCACCCTCACTTGGGGGGTCGGATGGCCCATCATGAAGATAGCTCTTGAGGAAGTCCCTCCCTGGACCTTCCGCACATTGTGTTTGATTGTAGGAGGGACATTGACCCTTCTTCTTTGCAAGGCCAAGGGGGAAAGAATATCCGTTCCCAGAGATGAGATGGGGCCCCTAGCAATAGTGAGCTTCGTCAATGTGACCCTCTGGAACCTTTTCTCCGCATACGGCATAACGTTGATGGAAGCTGGAAGGGCAGCAATAGTCGCCTACACAATGCCCCTATGGGCATGCCTCCTGGGAAGGTTTTTTCTCAAAGAGAGAGTCGGGCCAGGGAGATGGGCCGCTTTGACAAGTGGACTTTTGGGATTGGCTCTGCTCATGGGACCAGAGGTGAATCGTCTGGGCAAGGCCCCCCTTGGATCCCTCATGATGCTGTGTGCTGCAATCTCTTGGGCCCTGGGGACAGTGCTCATCAAGAGGAGGGAGTGGAGGACCCCCATGGGGGTATTTGCCGGACTTCAGCTTATTGTGGGCGGTCTTCCAGCCTTGGTGGGTATGGTCATTTTGGAGCCCGCATTTTGGGAGATAGAGGCGTCCCTCTCGGGGTGGCTCGCAACGGCGTACATCGTGTTCGTTGGAGTGGTATTCGGCTACTGGGGCTGGCTTCTGGTAGTCGAGGCTTTTCCCGTAAGCCTCGCTTCCCTAGGGACCATGGCCGTGCCAGTGATCGGCATCGTATCTGGAGGGATCCTTCTGGGAGAGCCCATTGGGGTGAGGGAGGTGATCTCCTTGGTCCTGGTCGTGGGGGGAGTGGGTGGAGTTTTGCTAGGGCAAAGGGGATCCAAGGGAGGATGAGAGGGGTCAAAGGGAACTCACCTTCCTGATTGCATCGGCTTGGAGAAACCAGAGCTCGAATTCCAAAACGCCTTTCTCTCCGAGCATCTCCTTCAAGGCCCTGATATAGTGGGACCCTTGGCTCGAGTATACGGCACAGAGCCCTTCCATTTCCTCTGAAGTAGCTATGGAATCGGTCTTGTAGTCCGCCACAATCAAATGGCCACTCTCGGGGTCTCTGTAAAGAAGGTCCACGGCTCCAGCAAAGAAGCCGACTGGTCCCTCATCTTCCCCCGGTGCTAGGAGGAGAGGGAGCTCCCTCGCGACAATGTGTCCCCTGATCTCCTCCATTCTCTTGAGGATCCTTCCCCTCCTTAGGCCCGAGAATATTCCTTTTATCCTTTGGATCCCGGCCTCCCTTTGCTTCTCGTCCGACAAGGATCTCCTCAGTTCCTCGAGGCAAAACCCCTCTATCCTCTCGAGTTCATGTTCTATGCTTCGCTCGAAGTCCAGGGATTCGAGTCCCCTATGACATATGTCCCCCACGAGCATCGCGAGGGATCTCTGATCCTCTCCCCTGAGGTGAAAACCTCTCCTCCTGAAGTGCTCTTCCAGTGCCCAATGAGCCTCCTCTGACATAGCTTCATGCCAAGGCCTTTCCATCCTCTTTCGGGAGGCCTCCTGTAGCTTTTGGAGCTCCTCGTGGTCCTTCTCCAGTTTTTCCTCGGATGGAAAGACCTCGATGCCTTCGGAAGGCCTCAAGGGCTCCATCTTCGGCTCTCCTTCCTCGAGGAACCTCCATAAGACGCCAAACTGATCTCTCCATTCCTTGGGCTGGGATTGATCTTTCTGGAGGGTACAGTCTTTTTTCCATGGTCGATCTTCCCTCTGGCTCAAGAGGTTGGCATACGTGTTCTTCCCCTTGGATTCCTCGCAAAATTTCCCCGCGATGACGAGGCGTACCTTTGCCCTTGTCATGGCCACATAGAGGGTCCTCACGAGCTCTGCATCGGATATCTCCCTCTCCCTCTCTTGGACCTCAAAATAGCCCAAACTGGGAAAGCCCATAAGGCAACATTCCCAACCGTCCCTTGTACGATGCACCTTGGTCACCCTACCCTCGTCCTCTCGGGTGCCTTTGTGGGCCTGCATTATGTATAAGTGGGAGAAGTCCAGCCCCTTGGCCCTGTGGATGGTCATCACCCTGACGCCTTCTTCCTGGGCCTTTTCGGGACTGGCTTGCTCCATCTCCGCAAGCTGCCTTGCCGAAGATCTGAGGAGCCTAGCAACTGAGCCAGGGTTTCCTCCTGTTTTCTCCAAGGCGTCGAGAAGCCATCTGAAAAATCGCTCGAGATTCGCAACCCTGTATCTCCCCAGGTGTTTGGCCCCTTCGGTCACCTCCAATAGGCTCAGGTTTCTCAGTTTTTCCACGAATACATCGTGGGGGTCCTCCCTGAAGGATTTCCTCAACCTAGCTATTGCCTCCAAAGCGCTCAGTGTGCTCCACTGCCACCCCTTTATTTCCTTTATCCCCGGGATTGTCTCGGGAAGCGATGAGGCTACCTCCGAAATCATCTCTTTCAGGGCCTTCAACTTCTTTGGGTCAGGCTCGGCAAGTTGAGCTACAGCCTCGGGAAAACGTCTGCTCCATAAGCCTATCCAGGCAGCATCGGGAACGCCAGCCGCCCCTGAGCGGAGAAAACCTATAAGGGAGATCTGGTCCAGTGGATCCAAAACCGTCAAGACCAAGGATATGGCATCGAGGACCTCCCTCCTTCTGAAATAGTTCTTGTCCACTGAGGCAGAGTAAGGGATCCCGGCCCTCCTGAGTTCCTGCAGGTAATGATCCAGATCCGATGTCGTCCTCAAAAGGATTCCTATCTCCGACCAAGGGACCTTGGCTTCCTCGTGAAGCCGAACGAGATCCATGGCCAGGGCCCTGGCCTCGCGGGATAGGGCTCGGGACGCTGGAACTTTTTCTTCCCTGGGGTTCATCTTGAAATTCGAGACCCAGTACTCAACGGGCGACCACGGATGGATCGAGAACCCGCCCAATCTCTCCATCTCCTGGCATGGGACCAGGGGCTCGAAGCGAGGTTGGATGCCAGGCCGTTCGACCATCACGTTTTGCATAACCCGCTCCACCTCTTCCAGGATGGGAGGGGTCGATCGGAAGTTGACGCTGAGAAGAAGCTTTTTTCCGCCCTCTTTGCAGAGTTCTGCCATAAAGTCCTCGTAAGCCGCGAGATCAGCGTTTCTCCAGCCATAGATGGACTGCTTGGGATCCCCCACTATGAAAAGACCTGGTCTAGCATCGGCCGGGCCTTCGAGGGCTATCATTTTCAGGATCTCGCACTGGAGGCGGTCCGTATCCTGGAATTCGTCCACCAGAAGCTGATCCATGGAACGTCTCACCTGAGAGAGGACGTTTGGGTTCTCCTTGAGGAGTGTCCTTGTCATTTGGAGGATCCATCCAAAGGTCACAACCCCCCTTGAGCGCATTCTCTCGTAAAGGGATTGGAGGAGCTGGCCCAAGGTTCTCTGGACCGTCCGAAAGGAAACTGGCTTGATACGAGGGAGGTTTTCTACCCATCTCACAATCCGCGCGGCTTGCTGGGCCAGCTCCTCAGGATTGTCCAATACCTTTCGTTCATCTCTGTTGAAGTCCTTATTTGCCCAATGTGAAAGTCTCTCAATCTCCTCTTTCCAATTCTTCGGCAGTCCATCGGACACCTTCTGGAGTCCCTCCCCCGAAGATGGCTCGATCTCCTTAAGACGTTCCATAAGCAAGGCTAGTGCGCGAACTGCTTTCACGCTCTTTGAATTCTTGGTGGTGATCTTGGACAGCTTCGCCCCTCCATGATCTAACAGTTTTACCAATCCATCGAGAAGCGAAGTCACGAGATCGGCTATCCTCTCCGGAGAAAAATAGCCCTGCCTTAGTGCCTCGACGGGAACTCCCTGGCTTGCCAAGGCTACGAGCGCCTCGAGAATCGCATTTGGAGACAATCCATTAGCCATGAGAGTTACCAGATCCTCGTCTCCATTTGCCAGGGCCTCTGAGAAATGGAGATTCACGATCTCTCTTGCCATCTCCTTCACCAAAAGGCCATCTGCGTCCACGGTCACGTTGGGGTGAAGACCTGCTTCCAGCGGAAACCGTCTGAGCAAGGCCAGGCAAAATGCGTGGATAGTCTGGATACTGAGACGGTCCAAGTTGACGAGAAGGGCCCTGGCCCTCCTTGAACGGATCTCGTGGTCAGAGGGGAGCACCTCTCCATCCACCCCCTCTGGCACCGATCCACTTACCAGCTTGGTGAAGGCCTCGGCTATCCTAGATGCCATTTCCGCCGCGGCTGCCTCAGTGAAAGTTATTGCCACGATCCTGCTCAGCACCCTGGATGCTATCTCATCATCGAGGGAGTGACCCTTTTCTCGAGAAAAAGCCCCCTTTCTCCCCAGTTCGCCCTCGGCTTTCTCCCAACCTTGCCCCAAGCACCAGGCCACAACCCTGGCCGTGAGGATCGTTGTCTTGCCCGTCCCAGCTCCAGCCTCTAGCACAAGGGGGAGGGAAAAATCCCTCTGGACTTGGGCCCTTGCCTTCCTATCCTGTTGGGCTAATTCATCCTTGCGTTCTCGCGAGGTCATCAGGTCTTCTACCCCTTTTTGGAAGCCTTCTGTCGAAGAGACCAGAGGGAGGAGAATGTTCTTACCAGCTCATCGTCCGCAGTGGTCGAGGATTCTCTCGCAACCTTGAGAATTCTCGCCTTGAACCCACTGTCATCTTTGGAACAGGCCAGAAAAAGATCGCAATTTCGACAAATTCTGTTCTCCTTCTCCTCTTGGCCTTCAGGAATAACCAGTCTTGGGAAAAAGATTCCGTTTCGCCAGGCTCGGTGCAAGACCCCCACTGCCTTCTGGAAGGAGCTTATGAGCTCCTGGTCATTTGAAGTTGCCCGGTATTCCCTGATGACCTCGGGGTCCAAGTCAGGGTTCAGAAAAATGTACCTTCCCACAACCTCCTTTCCAGGACATTGGGCCAAGGCATAAACCACGGCCTGGAGAAACTTTCCTTGTGCTACCTGGTCGGCAAACTCCTCTTGAGCCTTTTTTCCGTCCTTCTTGTCGTAGATCGGTTGTCCGGTCTTGTAATCCGTCAAGATGAGCTGACCGCCGCTGAGATCAGCCCTGTCTGCCCTGAATCTTAGGGCCATCCCTTCTTCCCCGTCCCTCGCTTCCACTGCCCCCTCCAATTCCACACCCAGCACATGGATCTCGCCCCCCATTTTTCCCCATTCCAGCTCCATGGCCATGTCCAGATAGGGTCTCACCCTCTTCACCAATGCATCCAGGAGCAAGGGAAACGAGCCTCCCGTCTCCAGGAGGAGTTCTTGGGCTCTGCTTCTCAAGATTTCCTCCAGCTCCTCCGGAGTTGGCCAAGGGACCCTTATGGGATCTCTCTCCACTGCCACCTTTACTTCCTTGGGGAGTTCGCCTCCTCCTTTGGCAACCACAAGCCCCTCTAGGACCTTGTGGACCAAGATACCTATTTGGGCCGGTGTTATCTCTCCCATTGCCTCAAAGGGGTCTTGTGGGGCTTCTACTCGCAATATCTGTTGGAGGAAGGTCAACCAGGGACAACCTGCCATTTTCTCCAGTGTCGTCACATAGAGGGTGGAACCTCTCGGGTCGCCTCCTTCTACGGGCGCCCCCAAAAAGCCCATATAAGGTCCAGGCCTTGAGGCTTTGGGGGGCCTGAGATCTGGATCGAGTTCATTGAGGATCCTGAGGCGGGCTTTTGCTGCGGCCTCTTTCGGGAAAAGGGCCTCGGAGCCATAGTTTTCCTCCATTGCCAAGGAGAGAAGAGCTCCCGTCATCGCCCTTCCTCCTCTCGTTCCCACCACTTTTGCTCTCTGAGTAGCGGGGATCAGGCACTTTCCTTGGAGCTCATGGAGGATCCCGCTTGCCTCGATGATCTCCAATCCTTGAGCTAATCTGAGCCTCTCCAAGAAAGGCGATGGGGCCATGGCCTTTCCATCATCATCCGCGGAGAGAAACGATAGGGTCACATTGGGGCTAGAGGAAACGAGCTGCGCAAAAAGATAGTTCTCCTCATCGAAACCGCGCTCCTTTATGGGGATGTCTGGGAGAACCGTCGAGATGGAATACCTGATGGAATCGGGCAGGATTGGATCCTCTGTTATGACCCTCGGAAAGAGATTTCTATTGAGGCCCAGTAAGAAAAGGTGCTCGAAGGTCCTGGATCTGGCCTCCATCACATCCAAAACTTGCACTCCCCCTCCCTTACCGCCCAAGGGAGGTGAGTGGAGGTTCCTAATTTCCTGGGCCATGAGGAGGAGAAATTCCTCTTGACTCAAAGCCAGGCTCCCAGGCGCTCCTTCCTGGATAGCACTCAAGGCCTCCCGAACGATAGAAAAGGGCTTCTCTTCCCTCTCCCAACCCAACTGCTCGGTGAGAAACCTCTCCACTATTTCCGAGTGCTTTTCAGCAGAGCCAGCAACTTGTGACCACTCGTCGAGAAATTCCACAACCTCCTTGGCTTTTTGGATCGTCTTCTCGAGGTCGGAAATGGCTAGGAATTTTTTTCCGCGCCTGGAGCCTTCCTCCCCCTCTTCGAGGCTAGAAGTGAACGGGAGGGGGTAGCCCCGTTGCCACTTCTCGGATATCTTGCCCATGTTGAGAACGGCGACATCCCCGAGACGCGGGGCTCCCAAGCACCTTAGCCCGAGGATCAATTTTTCCTTGAGCAACGCTCCCGGGCCACCTCCCCCGAAACGGAGAAGTTCGAGCCACGAGTCCGTAGGGCACTCGCGCTTCCTTCTGGAAAGCTCCAGAAAACCGTTCATGATCCTCCACGTGGGGTCTTTGATGGAGCAGGATGATACGCCCGAGAAAGGGATCGCCAATCTCGAGAGATGGCATCTCAAGAAGTGAGAGTACGGCTCGAGCTGCCTTGTGACCACACCTATCTTCTCGGGTTTACATCCAGAGAGAATGAGCTGCTGGATAAGTGTGGCGACGAGAAAACATTCCTCCTCCTGCCCATTGGCCCTGAATACCCTGAGATTTGGCCTCTGGGGCTCTGCCTGAATCCTCTCCATCCTTGCATGGGGAGAAAGCCTATCCAGGAGCCTCTGGGTGAATCTGCAACCTGAGGCCTCATCCGTCCACTCCCCAGGCTGGGCTGGGTGGTCCACTATGAGGGTGCATGGCGTTACCTTGAGGAGGACTTCCAGGAAATCCAAGGCCAGGCCCGTCGCATCCGCGAATCCATGGACGAAAATGGCTGCTGTAGGAAGAACATCCGGGATCTTTCCGAGGGTGTCTTTGGCCTTCTGGAACAAAGAGGATTTAAGTCCCAGATCTAGCCTCTCCATCTCTTCCAATGTTTTGGCAGCCACATTGAAAATCGCCTTGGCCCGCAAAAGAGTCTTATCTCCGTCCCCGAATTGGGTGTGTTGTTCAAGAAGGTCTTCCAATGCCTCCACATGGGCTGGATCCATCCCTGCCTCAATGAGGTCCACCACTGTCCCCACAACTGCTCCCATTCCCTCTTCCAATGGGCGGAGTTCCCGGGCCAGATCCTCTTCCTCCTCAGCAGCTCTCCTTATCAGAATCTCCACAATAGCGCTTTCTCTAGGGGCCTTCTTGCCAGCTCTTTGGAGGATTTCAGATGCGAGGCCGTACAGGGTCTGGATCTTGACTCCAGCTAAGCCCTTTGCGATATGGCTCACGAGAGTTGCTGCCACATGGTCCCTGAGGCTTCTCGATGGCACCACTATGCGGAGGGGTCTCCCTAAAGAGGCGAGATCCCCTTTGGCTTTCTCCGTCCATTTCCTCACCTCTTCCATGAGGAACTCCTCCGCCTTCCTAGCTCCTGGAGCGATCAGGATCCGAGATGGGACGGCCTGCAAGGAAGACCTCCTGGTGCACGATTAGATTTTGGCTCAGCTGATTTTCCATCCTCGCCACCCAAGGAGTCAATCCCAGATCCATTGGAGGGGGTCCTCCCACGGCCTGCCCAGCGAGGGGAGAAACCTCCTCCACATGCTCGCCAAGGAAAACTCGGGTTCCACCGTAAGCCACCTCAGCTAGGCTATCAGCGCATCGTATGCTTCCTTCTCTTGGTAAAATGCCTCGAGTTGCGTTAGGTTTCTCCGGACGGACAGAATGCGCCCCCGAAGACCACCCTCCGGGTTATCTCATTGAGTTTCCCACGCAAGGCCGTCCTAGCTTGGAAACCCCCCGCGGAGGGGCGGGCTCCGCACGCCCGCGGGGAAGGCTTGCGCTTGATCGGAGCTTCTCCCTATTAGCCCCCAGGCGTTCGTTTGCCCCCCGTTGATCATGTTGTGCCTCGATTTGCGTCCGGCCTTGCCCCGCGGACGCACAGAGTGCGTCCCTCCGAGAAAACCGCCCTGCGCGTCATCTCAGGGTTTTCCCCGCTAGGCCATCTCCCCTTGGATCCTCCACGCCTTGGAGGGGCGGGCTCCGCACGCCCGCGGGAAAGGCGCGCCCTGGACCGGAGCATCTCCCTATTAGGCCACCGGCCCTTCGTTCGCCCCTCCGTGATCATGGCATACCCCGGGCTTGCGTCCGGCCTTGCAATGCGGACGCACAGAGTGCGTCCCTCCGAGAAAACGGCCTTCAGCGTCGTCCCCAGGCCTTTCCCCTCTAGGCAACCCGCCCTGGGGCCGGCCTCGCCGCGGAGGGGCGGGCTCCGCACGCCCGCTAGGAACGCTTCCCTTCCACCGGGGGATTGCCCCATTAGGCCACCAGGCGTTCATTTGCCCCCGATGATTATGTTATGCGTCGATTTGCGTCCGGCCTTGCAATGCGGACGCACAGAGTGCGTCCCTCCGAGAAAACGGCCTTCAGCGTCGTCCCCAGGCCTTTCCCCGCTAGGCAACCCGCGTTGGGGTCGGCCTCGAGGCGGAGGGGCGGGCTCCGCACGCCCGCTAGGGAGGCTTTGCCTCCACCGGGGGATTGCCCCATTAGGCCACCAGGCGTTCGTTTGCCCCCGTTGATCATGTTATGCCTCGATTTGCGTCCGGCCTTGCAATGCGGACGCACAGAGTGCGTCCCTCCGAGAAAACGGCCTTCAGCGTCGTCCCCAGGCCTTTCCCCGCTAGGCAACCCTCGTTGGGGTCGGCCTCGCCGTGGAGGGGCGGGCTCTGCACGCCCGCTAGGGAGACTTTGCCTCCACCGGGGGATTGCCCCGTTAGGACACCAGGCGTTCATTTGCCCCCGTTGATCATGTTGTGCCTCGATTTGCGTCCGGCCCGTAATCGCGGACGCACAGAGTGCGTCCCTCCGAGAAAACCGCCCTGCGCGTCATCTCAGGGTTTTCCCCGCTAGGCCATCTCCCCTTGGATCCTCCACGCCTTGGAGGGGCGGGCTCCGCACGCCCGGTAGGGAGGCCTAGCCCCCTCCTCGTGCATTCCCATTAAACCACAGGCCTCTCGCCTGACCACCGGCGGTAATGAAAGTCCTTGCCATCCGTAAGGCGTCGCAATGCGGCCGCGGAGACCGCGTCCCTTCGAGAAAACGGCCTTCAGCTTGCGCGCAAAGTCGTTTCTGCGGGCAACCCGCACGATTGGCGCGCGATCCCTCTTTAGGCTCCAAGGCCGGGAAACCCTCTGACGCGCACCCTCTGGGCCGAGGAGAGCCATGTGCATCCCAAGTAAGGAGCGGTTTTAGCCGAGGGAAAAGTGCCCGATTTGACAAAGGGCCCTTTCGTCGTACAATTAAAAGGGTTCTCTAGACGGGATCTGGGAAGCCATGAAAGACGGGCCGGAGAAGGCGCTGGGGAAGATGTGATTGTCCCCTAGGCTCATTCTTGGGCTTGCAAGAACTCCATGACTTCAAAGTACGAGGGAGGAGAAGATGTTGTCGATGCCGAAGGTGACGAGGAGGTTTTTTGTAGTCTCGGCAATTGGGGTCTTTTTCATTGGCCTTCCACGCCCTTGCAGGGCCGACAAGGCAGAGGCTTCCATCGAAGGGCCCCGCGAGGTCTCGAAAGGAGAGGAGGTCGTATTGAAAGTGACCTTCTCCCACAGCTCCAACACCCCCTCTCACTATGTTGAATGGGCTTATGTGAGAGTGAACGGGAAAGAGGTGGCGAGGTGGGATTTCACCCCTGAGAAGTTACCGGAGAGCGCGAGATTTACGAGAGAGGTGAGAGTGAAGATAGAGGGGGATACGGAGATCACTGCACAGGGAAGCTGCAATAAACACGGAAGCAAAGGACAAACGACATTGAGGATCCGAGCTAAGTGATGGGGCTGGACTGCTCCGGCTCAGACACTTGGGCTGGAAACCGTGAAAGCCTTTTGCAGGCTCGGCCAGTGGGACATCTCGGCCTCGAAGCCCCAAGGTGGCTGAATCTCCCTTTGCCGAAAGCCCTCGCAAAAGACGGTTCTTTGGAGTCCTTTTGTAATTGGCCTCCTTCCGCCCTATAGCTCTTGCCTTCGATGACCGCTCGAGAGGCGCTATGGCCGAGGCGGTCGATGACCGCAGCGCCACACAGCCGATTGGGGAGGGCCTCTACCCATTCGGAGAACTCCAGGTTGCTTCTGACTACCGTGGCACGCCTTTTGTAGCGCTCGGAGATGAGCTCGTGGAAGTCTTCGTCCTGTGGGCTATGAAGTGGCCTTAGGCCAAAGTCATCGATGATCAACAGATCCACTTTGGCCAGGGTGCTTAGGCGCCTCTGGTGGAGATGGGTGGCCCGAGCGGACTGGAGCTGTGTTGCGAGCTTTCCCTGGGTCGCGAAGCTGACATAATAGCCCCGGGGGATTGCCTCGTGGCCGAGGGCCGGGGGGATGTGGCTTTTGCCTGTGCCTGTAGGGTCGACCATGAGCGCCGAGACCCTCTCCTCCATCAAGCGGCAGGTGGCTAAGTTCATGGTCTGTGCCTGATTGATCGTGGGATCGAAGCTGAAGTGAAAGCCCTCCAGGGTCTTCTGAGAACCAAACTCTGCACGGCGAAGCCGCAGGGCGAGCTTCCTGTTATCACGGCGGGCGACCTCGTCCTGGATGAGAAGCGCCGAGAACTCCCTATAAGAGGGCTTCTGGTCTATGGGCTGGCGGTTTCGGATCTCCAAGGAGTCCAGGATTTCCGAGAGGCGAAGCTGCTTGAGAAGGGGTGTGATCTGAGCCATGGCGTTCATGGGGTCACTTCCTTACTCAGTGAAGCAAATAGCGGCTGCGCCTGGTGAAGCGACCGGATCCCGTGTAAACCCATGGCAGGGGAGCTTTGGGGGGTTCGAGGGGAAACTGATCAAGGCCTCGCTCCAAGATGGTCTTCACAGTGCGATAGCGCGGGTCGTCAAACAGTATGGCCCGAGCGCATGCGGCCTACAGCCGAGAGGCGCCATACTTTTTGGCCTTGGTGATGATCCCTTGGGCGGCTTTCAAGTTGTCGAGCACTCGGTTTGCAAAGAGGGCTTCGATGAGCTCTAGGCATTTAGGGCCCATCTGAGCCGCCTGCTTGAGACACCACTGGGGGCCACGCATCTTGTAGGCTATGGCCTCGGCAGGCAAATGCTCGTCCACGTGGAGCGGGAGCCTACTTTGTGGAGTTTGGGATGAATTGCCACAAGTTCATGGTTGTGGAAGATCTCGACGGTCTTCTCCGTAGCACTCACCCAGAGCCTCTTGTGCAGTAGCCTGTAGGGGCCTGAGTAGTAGCAATGTTTGAACTGGATGTGGCAGTTGCCGTGAAGGGTAAGCTGACTCCAGGAGGCCGACCCCGGGGGGTATCGGCAAGGGGCCTAAGGAGATCTCTTTCCACCTCCACAAAGCGTCTCATCGGCCTTTCCCTGGTGGTGCCGTGGATGCGGTTCCCCGCGGCCTCAGCCACCCACTCCATGACCTGCCGGTTGGCCTCTGGGAAGCTCCTGAAGTGTCGAAACTGCGGGACCCTTGGCGAAGTCTACCTGCGCAGCTTCTCCTGGGTCGAACTCCAACCCTGATTCACCGTCAAAAAAAGTGTAATACCTCGTTGGTCCTGTGGTTACAGGATGATAGAATGCCTTCTGGCAGTAGGATTCTATCACCAACGAGGTGAAGGGATTATGGCACAAGGAGAGCTTCGATTCCAGTATGAAGAGGAGAGGCGTGAATCTGGGATGACGGCCTTTGGGGGGTTGCCTGTGTTTTTGGATTTAGTGCAGGTGATGAAGCTAAGCGGGGTGGAACAGAGCCATGTGGGGGTTGGCAAGGGAGGGCAGGGTTGGACCGATGCTCAAATGGGGAGTGTGTGGATAATTTGAGGGTTATGGAGGGGGATGAGGGTGGACCTGGCAGGGGTTCCGTTGCCCTCAGGGATATTTGGACAAAATGCGGCTTGGTGGTGGATTATGGGTGCAAGAAGAAGGGCTTGACATGAATATGTGGGAGAAAGTATATTCGATTGAGACGCGGTCTCAATCGCGCCCTTCGGGAATCGTGAGTGACTGCTAAGGATATATCTCGTTTCCGAGAGTACCTGAAGGAGCGGGGCTTCAAGTGGACTCCGCAAAGGGAGAAAATCCTGAAGGAGGCGTTGATCCTGGAGGGCCACTTCGAGGCTGACGAGTTAGTTTATCGTCTGAGGAGGAAAGGGATTCGAGTATCAAAAGCGACCGTGTATCGGACCCTTCCGCTTCTGGTAAAGGCCGGCTTCATCAAAGAGGTCATCCATGGTGAGAAGCATCTCCATTACGAGCATGTGCGCGGAGATAGTCGCCACGATCACCTAATTTGTCTCAGATGTGGGAAAATCATAGAGTTCGAGGACGAAGCCGTGAGAGAGATACAGGAAAGAATATGCCGGGAAAGGAACTTCCGACCTGAGAAAGTGCTCGTCGAGATCTATGGGTATTGTGAAGGGTGCAAGTGATTTTTTTGAGGAACAATTGAGACTGAGTCGCAATCACTAGAAAGGAGAAGCGGGATGGGCTCGGCTGTTCACATACTGGAGCGGTTGCACTGGAGGGAGCGCCGGACGGAGCAGGCTCACATCTTGGAAAAGGAGAAAAAGAGGATCGCTTTGGTGGGAAGCCCTAACGTGGGAAAGAGCGTTCTGTTCCATAGGCTCACCGGGACATATGTTACGGTCTCCAACTACCCAGGCACCACCGTTGAGGTGTACAGGGCCAGGGGCACAATCGGAAAGGAAGGCTTCGAGTTCATAGACACCCCGGGGATGTACTCCTTGCTCCCCATCACTGAGGAGGAGAAGGTGGCCCGATCGATCCTGCTGCGAGAGAGCCCCGATCTGATACTCCACGTGGTGGATGCCAAGAATCTGGAACGCATGCTTCCCCTCACGCTCCAGCTTCTGGAGACCGGGCTTCCTTTGATCCTCGTACTGAACATGATGGACGAGGCAGAGAGGCTAGGTGTCCGATTCGATCTCTCCGCACTGAGAAAGAATTTAAGGATTCCTGTGATCGCCACAGTCTCTACCACCGGCCAGGGCATAGAGGAGCTGAAAAGGGCTATTCTTGAGGCACCCAGAGGTTCGCATCCTTCTCATGTGCACTACGAGGGGCCCCTTGAGGAGCTGCTGGGCCGCGTGGAGGCCATGCTCGAGGAGGCTTACCCCATCTCCCGGAGAAGCCTGGCCGCCCTGCTCCTTCAGGGCGACCATGAGGCCACGGCCCTTGTGGTCCAAAGGGAAAGAGACTTCCCCCAGATCGCCTCCCTGCTTGAGGGGCTCAAGGGCCGCTTTCCCCATCCCATCTCCTATGAGCTGGCTTTGGCAAGGCAGCGGCTTGCATCGCGGCTTGTTCGAGAGGCCGCTCGATTCTCTCCAGGGGTGGGACAGGGTTGGGTGGAGTGGCTCAGCCGCAGGATGATCTCCCCCTGGACAGGGATACCCATTCTCCTGGCAGTTCTGTACTACGGAGTCTACTGGTTCGTGGGGGATTTCGGGGCAGGTGTGCTGGTGGATTTCCTGGAAGGGAGGCTCTTCGAGGAGAACATCAATCCCTGGGTCACAGACCTGGTGATATCGGTCGTTCCATGGAAGCCCTTGCAGGATCTCCTGGTCGGTGAGTACGGCGTGATCACCCTTGGGGTTCGGTACGCGGTTGCCCTCATACTGCCCATTGTGGCAACCTTTTTCCTCGTCTTCTCCCTCCTGGAGGACACGGGGTACCTGCCCAGGCTGTCCCTGTTAATGGATCGGTTGTTCAAGGCCATCGGGCTTACGGGCAGGGCCGTGATTCCCATGGTCCTGGGCTTGGGCTGCGATACCATGGCCACCCTGGTGACCAGGACCCTCCCAAGCCTCCGTGAGCGGGTGATCGCCACCCTTCTCCTCGCCCTCGCCGTGCCATGTTCGGCTCAACTGGGCGTGATCCTGGCCCTGTTCGAGGGAAGCGTCACCGGGCTATGGATCTGGCTGGGGGTGGTCGGGTTCGTCTTTCTCCTCGTCGGGTTTCTCTCCGGCAAGGTCATGCCCGGTGAGAGGCCCTCTTTCTACATGGAGATCCCCCCTCTGCGCCTTCCAAGGGCCGCCAACGTGCTGGTCAAGACATACAGCCGCGTGCATTGGTACTTCAAGGAGATCTTCCCCATGTTCATCCTGGCCAGCATCTTCATCTGGATGGGCCAGATCACGGGGCTTTTCGGCCTGGCTGTGAGCGCCTTGGAGCATCCCGTCAGGCTAATGGGTCTTCCCGACCAAGCTGCAGTGGCATTTCTCTTCGGTTTCTTCAGAAGGGACTACGGCGCCGCAGGCTTCTACGACATTAAGCAGATGGGGCTCCTGGGGGAGGCGCAACTGGTGGTCGCTGCGGTAACCCTGACCCTGTTCGTGCCCTGTGTGGCCCAGTTCCTCATAAATGTCAAGGAGAGGGGGGCAAGGGTAGGGATCGGACTCTCTCTTTTTGTCCTGTTCTTCTCTTTCGGGACGGGATACACGGTCAACGTGATTTTGAGATCCCTGGGAGTAAGCCAATGAGATGTCCTTTTTGCGAAAGAGAGTTCGAGGAGGAACAGGCCCGGAAGGGATGCACCGTCTGCCCCTTCGCAAAGGGTTGTCAGATGCTCCGCTGTCCCCACTGCGGATACGAGATGCCCCGGGAGCCTGACTGGATCAAACGCTTGAAATCATGGAGGAGGAGGAAATGAAACTCACAGAACGGGACATAAAATTACTCGAGACCATGGGAGTGGGTGTCGTGGAGAAGGAAAAGGCGAATGTCCCACTGGGCCTGGCCGAAAGAGAGGTCTCGCAGTTTGTCTGCCCGCTGAAAGAGCTCGAGGCAAATGAGAGAGGGACCATAGCCTATCTGGCCACCGAGGACGAGGGACGCCTCCGAAAGCTCATGGCCATGGGAGCCATGCCCGGCCTCAAGATCACCATGATCCAAAAGTTCCCCTCCTATGTCTTCAAGGTTGGGGAAACTCAGTTCGCCATTGATGAGGAGATGGCGGAAGGTATCTACGTGCGCTTGGAGAGGTGAGGAAATTGAAGATGAGGCTGAGTCCGGTCGTGGAAAGAAGGCGTCTTTGTGCATGTGGGATTCCCGGCATCGTTCGAGACATGGGGATGTTCCTTCTTGCCCAGGTATTGGTGGTTCTCTTTTGCCTTCCTGCTTTTGCCGCTCATCCGTTGATTACCGACGATGCGGCCACTCAGGGTGAAGGGAAGTTTCAGATTGAGGTCAGCGGCGAATACTCTCATGATGACCACAGCTGGGCCACGGAGGACGGTTTCGAGATAGAGACCATTGTCAGTTACGGGGTTTTGGACAACATGGACCTTGTGGTAGGCGTTCCCTACCTACACGTGAGGACCAAGGAGCGGGGATCCTGGAGTTCGCAGGCCGGGGTATCCGACGTGTCGGTGGAGCTGAAATGGAGGTTCTTCGAGGAGTCGGGTTGGAGCCTCGCCCTCAAACCAGGAATCACGATCCCAACCGGGGACCGAGACAAGGGCCTGGGCTCAGGCAGGGTTTCGCCATCCCTGTTCTTGATCACCACCAAGGAAATAGAAGCGTGGGCCTTCCATCTCAATCTCGGCTATCTCAGAAACGAAAACGCTGTTGGAGAAAAAGAGGACCTCTGGCATGCCTCCATGGCCTCTGAATGGGAGTTGGTGAAGGGTTTAAGGGCCGTGGCCAATGTGGGAGTGGAGCGTGCTTCCGAAAGGGACTCCGCGACTCCCGCTGCCTTTATCCTGGGCGGGCTCATCTACTCCCTGAGAGAGAACCTGGATGTGGATGTGGGTGTGAAAAAAGGTTTCACCAAATCGGAGGGAGACTACTCGATCCTGGCAGGCATTGCTTGGAGGTTTTAGATGACGGGAGATCTTGGAGGCGCTAAGCCCCAAACCAATATCCAGAAAGGAGGTTCATGAAATGAGTGTCACATGGAGGAGCGCTATCTACTCGTCGGTTTTGGTCCTTCTACTCGGTCTGTCATGCGCCTACGCAGATGAGGTTGGCTATAAGGCGCACATCAAACCCATCGTCGACGCAAAATGTTTGGCCTGCCACGGCTCGACCTCGCCCGAGTATCCCGAGTTCAAAAGTGAGATGGAAAGGTACACGCGAGAAAACAAGGGCCCCAGGATGGATAGCTACACCTACCTGATATTTTTCGTTGGATGGCCGGACACGGGCGCCATCATGAGAAGGCTCGATGACGGCAAGAACACTGGGGATGGAAAACCGGGCAACATGTACCAATATCTCGGTAACACAGAGGAGGAGCGACAGGAAAACCTGGCGATCTTCAAACGCTGGGTCGGGAACTGGACCCTCAAGCGATGGCGAGAGATATCCAAAGAGGAGCTCGAGGCCATAAAGGTCCGGTACTAGACCTGGACCAGTGAATCCATTGGGTGTCGTGGGGCTGAGGACTTTCCAAGATCTCCTGCTGCGAAGAAGGAGACAAAGCCGCAGGGCCCGCAGGAGGATCTTGACAAAAGCCTCCCTGAAGGAGGGAGCCATCCCTGTACCTCGATCCGGGGGAGATCAGAGTACTTCATGGCTCCTCAGGCTTGCTTTTTGAGAAGGTGCGTCTTATGATAACAACTGCGCATGGGCGGAGCCGGGCGGCTCAGGGCTCGGGCTTTGAGAAATTTGTGACGGTGAGTGTAGCTCAGCTGGCCAGAGCACCAGGTTGTGGCCCTGGGGGTCGAGGGTTCGAGTCCCTTCACTCACCCCAACCCTCGGAAGAAGGGCCAAAGGAGGGAAAGAGAAGGGGGTTGGATCCTGGCTTTCACAGCTCGAGCGGGGCGCCCGTAGCTCAGCTGGATAGAGCGTCGGACTTCGAATCCGCAGGTCGCAGGTTCGAATCCTGCCGGGCGCGCCAAAAATTTCTGAAGGGTGCACCGGCAAATACGGAGGGCGGCTAGCTCAATCAGGCAGAGCAACGGACTCTTAATCCGTAGGTTGAAGGTTCGATTCCTTCGCCGCTCACCAAGAAGAAAATGGGGGACCCGAAGCGGGTCCCCTAAATTTTTTGCGTTCCCAGATGCATCTACCGCAAGCGATAGAAGGGGAAAGACCACTCCTCGGATCCCTACACCTCAGCGGGCGGCCGTGAGCGATGGTCAAAGGGGATCTCAGAAGCTTCTTTCCAAGGCCTCCCTCCATCTCCGAGGGATTTACCAGGGGAAGGTGAGTCTTCTGAATGGCTCTGCATAGGGGACACCCACCCTCTTTCCCGCTTCCTCGAATCTCAACCTCAAGAACTTTTCCATTTGCTCAGGGTCCGCTATCTGGCTTCTGTGGGAGAGGATGGCCTTTATCTTGAGGTCCATTACATGGGTTATATCCTGCCAAAAATTCGGGCTCTGGGTCCCGAAGAAGAAGATTTC
>Ga0272449_1000959_pt1 | contig 31656 bp, 15 predicted proteins | sample YNPCB0241_FD_198679 | JGI IMG/M metagenome (GOLD analysis project Ga0272449, IMG submission 198679) | Hot spring sediment microbial communities from Yellowstone National Park, WY, United States - YNP-CB-024-1 | ecosystem: Environmental > Aquatic > Thermal springs > Hot (42-90C) > Sediment... | reverse complement strand
TGGACGCAGTTCTAAGCGCCCTGCCTTTCTTGCCCTTCTCATTTTGCATAATTTTAGCCATATAGCATCGCTCTCCGCTAAAGTTGCTATATTATACAGAAAAATTGAAAAAATAGTGGGGGAATATCAGCTGTACCGTCCTTGACAATGCCATTGATATCCTAGACACTAGAGCTTCCATCTAGTCACAATGTCTCACCCGACGAACAGATTGGACGGAAAGAAACAATTAAACAACGAATGGACGCTTAGACTCGAATATAGATGCGCTGGCTGTTTTGAAGCGTGAAGTAGTAGGACCTCACCGCTCCCCGCAAAACTAGGAGTTTTCTCGCCTGTGTCGCAATCTCGCGGAAGGGTGCTCAAAACCGCTATATCCCTCCCGCCCACCTAAGTATGTTTTTCAAAAGCATTTTTCCGGCGACACCCAGTGCAGTTATGGGGCAAGATGGGCTGCCACGCACTCCTACGGCGTCGAGGACAACGAGTTTACCTTGCCCTTGCACCGCATATCTAATTGCGAAATAACGATGCACTGCACGTTCGGGTGTGCACCCGCCCCACGCCAAGCAGTATTCGCTGTTCGTATTTTGGCCAGCCCAGCCGTAAGTCATGACCAGATTCCAAAACTCCACAGACGAAGCACCCTCGACTGTTCCTAGCCATACACATGTGGTTGAGTTGGGTGCAACAGGAAGCGACCAAATAACCTGCTCTATTCTGTCGGGCGGGGAAGGCGGGTCCCATCTCGGGATGCCGTCAAATATTGGGTGACTAGTGATGGGCGTGACAAAGGCTACGGTATCGTGGACCACGGGCCACCAGCCTGATGTGCGCACACTCCCCCAGCCGAGGTACTGTGCAAGATAGCAACCATAATACTCCACAAACAGCGAGGATCCGCTTTCAACAGCACTCCTTATGACTTGAAGCACCGGCTGACTGTTATACCCAAGCGGTACCGCTGCAGTGCGGAAATAGATGATTTTGTGCCTCGGCACTGACATGTTCGGGATGGTAGAGCTATCCGCAACATCATAGGTGTAGCCATTTTGCTGAAGGAAGCTTACCACCGCTTGCTCTTCAGGGTCCAAAGAACCTAAGTTCCGAACCAAAACGAGCACCTTACAATCTTCATCTACGAGCCCGTCGCAGTCGTTGTCGATGTTGTCACACACCTCTACGCTGTCTTGCGTCGTGTCGTCGCATTCGATGCCAGAACCATCCGCCTTGCACACATACTGCCCCTCGAGGCACAAGTCAGAATCTGGACCATCGCATGGCTCGCCTTTCAAAGGCCAGGCTTCGTCTGTCGCTCCATTGCAGTTGTCATCTTTGTCGTTGCATCTTTCTGTGGCACCTGGGTTTATGCTTGCATCGCTATCATCACAGTCACCACCCATCGTGGCTTTATAGTTCCCAGATGCAAAACAAAGACATTTTGTATCGCCCGTCACGCCATAAGTATCACTGTCCGCATCAAGATAGAAGGTGCTATAACCATCCACCCCGCATTGTTCTGCTTGCCTTTCTTCGTCAACCTGTCCGTCACAGTTGTCATCCTTGTTGTTGCATTTCTCGATCGCTGATGGATTGACGGTTGCATCGTTGTCATTGCAATCGCCCGTGTTCAATGCAGTAAACTTTGTCTGAGGGTCTGGGGCACAAAGGCACTTGGACAATGTTATGCCAAAGTTATCTCCATCGAAGTCGTAAAAATATGGCACACAACCTTGCGCGCCTTCCTCGTCTGTTTGACCATTGCAGTTGTCGTCAATGAGGTTTGCACATTGCTCAACTGCGCCGGGCGATATGGCGGGGTTAGAATCATCGCAATCGCCAGGCAAAAGGGTCGTGTATTTCCCTTCTTGAACGCAAAAACACCTTGAGTTAGATGTCACGCCATAGCCATCCGAGTCCCCATCGAAGTAATAAACAAGGCATCCTACCGCATTTTCTTCATCCACGCTACCATCGCAATCGTCGTCCTTCTGATTGCAACTTTCTGTTGCGCCTGGATATACATTCCTGTCGTTATCGTTACAATCTCCGCCCATTTGTGCAGCATAGTTGCCCGAAGGCAGACACAAGCACTTCGCAATGGATGTGACACCATATCCGTCAAAGTCCGCGTCATAATAAAAAATCCTGCATCCGTAAGAGTTCTCTTCGTCTGTTACACCATCACAGTCGTCATCCTTCTGGTTGCATTTCTCCATGGCAGAAGGATAGACCTCGAGGTCATTGTCGTCACAGTCGTCTCCTGTGGTTGACCTGTAAAAGGAGGATGGCGCACAAAGGCATTTACTGTTCCACAAAACCCCGTGACCATCGCCGTCATGGTCCCAGTAGTAGGTCTTGCATCCCTGAGCCATTTCCTCGTCTGTCTGCCCATCGCAGTTGTCGTCCTTCTGGTTGCAAAGTTCCAAGGCACCAGGAAACACAAGAGGGTTGTTGTCGTCACAGTCGTCTGAGGATGTGGCTGTGTAGGAACCAGATGGAGCACAAAGACACTTCGAGTCAGACAGCGCCCCATGACCATCATGGTCATTATCAAGGTAGTAAGTCTGGCACCCTTGTGCACCTTCTTCGTCTGTAACGCCATCACAGTTGTCGTCGAGATTGTTGCAGGTCTCGACTGACAAAGGATGGACAAGGCTCGAGGTGTCGTTGCAATCGCCTCCCACAAGCGCACTATATGGTGGCACTGGACCGCAAAGGCACTTGCTATCAGTGTCAACGCCAAAGCCATCTGCGTCCATATCCTTGTAATACTCCTTGCACCCAACAGCACCTTCTTCGTCTGTCTGGTTGTTACAGTTGTCGTCCATCTGATTGCAGGTTTCTAAGGCGTTGGGGTTCAAAAGTGCGTTCGAGTCATCGCAATCCCCAGATACCATAGCCACATAATCGCCAAAAGGCGCACAAAGGCACTTAGAATCGGTTGAGGCTCCAAACCCATCGCCATCTTTGTCTTTATGATACAAAACGCACAGAGCCGCGCCTTCCTCGTCCGTCCTTCCATCGCAGTTGTCGTCCTTGCCATTGCAGACCTCTAGCTTGATGGGGTTTATCGAGGCGTCGCTGTCATCACAATCGCCTTTCACTGTTGCGGTATATGGCGCTGATGGATAACAAAGGCATTTGAAATCATCCGTGCCATAAGAATCCTCGTCCTCATCTTTGTAAAACTTAGAGCAACCAATCGCCCCTTCTTCATCTGTCTCTCCATCGCAATCATTGTCGACATTGTCACACTTTTCATCCGTTGGTTCTTGCGCCTTGCAAACCCATTTCCCCCCTTCACACACCTCGAGACCTTTGCATGTCCATTCACCAGAGGTCTTGTTGCACTCCCTTGCAGGGATATCTTCGTCTGTCTGACCATCGCAATCGTCATCCAACCCATTGCATTCTTCTGGTACAGGGGTTTTAGCAGAACATGGCGCAAGACCATTTTCTGTGCATTTCGTTTTCCCTTCGCATCTTCCAAAATCGTTTTCCACATAACATGTTGTCTCGTATGCGCCCTTTATGAACTCATCTATGCATTCGCACTGCCCAGATTCTGGCAGGCAATGGTCAAAGCCTCGTCGAGGGCAACTAAACCCTGAAGGACAGTTGTCACATTTAGGCAGGCAAAACTTTCCTGTGTTTCCGATCGCAACACAATCGAGCTCACCAACCAATCCCGCAGGCGCACAATCTTCGTCCTTTATGCAAGGTCTGCAAAGATAGGTTGCCTTTGGGAGACAAACGAATGTCCTATCCCCACCAACTGGAGTTATTTGTGTGCACTCCCATCCTTCAGGGCACGGCTCAGACACGCAAAATGGTGCGCAATACTTTTTGCCATCTGGAGCAGTGATACAAAGCGATGACTCGCAATCCCCTGGCGAGGAACACTCGACAAGCAAAGATGATACTTCCGCGTCGTTTGCGTCAGACACTTCATGCCCAAATGAAGCCTCGTCTGTCGAATCACTTATGACAACGGGGACATCCAAAGGCTCCTCGAAAGAAAGGTCTTTACCCATGTCTTCCTTTCCACCCTGCGAAACCCCGCCTCCACCGCAGGCAAGCATGGTGACAAGCATCCCATTGAGGATGATTGCTTTGGCACGCCTAACCATAAATGCCTCCCGTGAATGACGAAAATAAAAATACAACATAGTCAGCAGTGTGTCAACGCACTGTTCTAAAACCTCGACGAAGATCATCGCACCCCCTTTGGACAAGATTAGGTTATGGCGCCCCAACTAAGATTGCCTCAAGTGCATAACTCCCTTCGTCGAACCACCCCAAGAACAGTTTGCACCGAGAAACACGGGCAAATGCGCAGTGTCTTGCAGGGCTATTGCCTATGTTGACTACCTTCTGCCTGAATGTGTCCAAAGCATCATGTCGTGCAAGAACAACCCCGTTTATGCCTTCCTTAGAATAGGCGATAAGAGGCGACTGCCCATCAAGCACTAGCACTGCAAACCCACCAGCCAAAGGACCATAGTCAACTATGTTCACATGCCATTGCTTGTCCTTGTCCTGGAAGGCATAGCGAAGTTCCCCTTTTTTATGCACATGATAGGCGATGTGAGGCAAAGAGGATGCATCTAGTGCTATCGAGCAATACCAGCCTGCGTCGTCACCATGGTCAATCACTTGCGGCACTGTGCCCAAAGCGATGTATCTAAGCTCACCTTCGCATCCCGACACGCCAAACTTGCCGCAATCATAATAACAGGTATGCGCCACCCCATCGTTCGAAACTGCGATGGAAGGGTCGTTTCCAACTGCGCCTTCTGCGTCCAAAGTCGTTATATCGAAAGCCCCAACCTTGCCTTTCGCAAACCTTAGGTCATGCTCGCCCATATCGAGGTAAGCCACATAGAAGTCATCGCCATGCAGTGCAACACTCAGGTCAACCCCAGCCTTTTCATCAGGGTCAATAGTGTCTATCGAAAAGCCTTTTTCTGTCTCGTCCGCAACCTTTAGACCCCCACCAACTGCATCCCAAAAAAACACATATCTTTCTAGCCCTTTCACTATTAGCCCAATCGAACGCCCGAACCAGTTTGGCTCGACCTTTCCCCCAACATCCACACCATCGAAGCGCCCATTGTGCTCGCATGAAACAACGATACTGCCATCTTGTTTTGCAAATGCGATACGTGGCGCACCATCAGAGCCAGCATAGGCGCTCAGATGCGCCCCCCGCCGTGATAAATCGGGTTATTATATGGGTTTACAAAATCTGGGTCGCAGGGAAACTCATGCCCCCCATCACTTCCACAAGCAAGCCCGAGCAAGACGGATAATGCAAGACAAGCCTTCATTTCCCTGTATATGTTTTGAGCCTCTTGTCTAGTTCTGATGCGCTAATAAGAAAGCCTTTGACATCTGGTTCGAAGTGCGAGGGGGTGTCAAAGTCTGTATATAGCACATCGGGCTTTCCTTTCTTCGTAAGGAAGCGGTCGAGCGAGGCAAGCCCTTCCAAAGCCTTCTTAAAAGCCTTCTCGTGTTCCCAAGCAAGAAGGGCGTTTGCCGCTTCCAAATACAAAGAAACTGCGTTTTTGTAGTCCTCGTCCTGCTCCTTGAAGGTTGGGTCCGCATCGTAGAGGCTTTCATAAAGAAGCACTACCTCTCGCCTTGCAAAGATGCGCTTTAGCGTGTGTTGAGTGCCAGCCCCCATCTTGAAGGTCATGTATGTATTGGCGTCAACAGCAAAATCTCTGGTTCCTGGCTCGGTCGAGTAGAATGGCATGGCCGCCTGCTCGGTGGTCATGGTGAATGTCTCGTTCAGATCCTTGTGTTTTCTGTAATCAAAACCGTCCTCCATGCCCAGATAAGGGCAATCGAATATCACTGTTGTCTGATGCTTGTAACCTATATTGTGCTGGATCGACTCTGCAAACTGATAACTCGTGAACTGCCTTGTCAGGTTCTTTGCATCGTTGTCGCGCAAACTTTGCTTGAGCCAGAATGGAAAGCCTGTTGACCATGGGTGCACACGACCAAACATCTGGTCGAACAGCGAGGATGCAACCGCATCCAGCATCTCCCCGACTGTTGGCACAGATTTCAGCATGTCGTGGAACGGTGCGGGGTCTAACAAAAATCTCAGGGTCTTTACAGGCGATGTCGCATAAGTCCAGTCCACAACGAACACCTCCCACCACAACCCATAAGCATCAGACCAAGTGTTGAGATTCGGTCCAACAGGCTGTCCGAAGTTCTGAACCATGAAATCCATAAGAGCAGAGCAGTCAAGCCCGAACTGGGTTGCAAATATGCACATGAGCTCCCCTGAGTTTGCTGTCCAACCACCTATCCTTCCATTGTAAGCCTTGTAAGGGCTCAAGAAGAAAAGCGCAGGGATAACAAAAGCCTTGCCGCTCTTGCTATGTTGTCCATCACAAAATCTGAGGCTAGGTTCTGTGGAATTCGCTAGGAATAATAAGTACGATATTTGTGGTGTTTCTTTTACTTGGTTGCGTTTGAAAGGCGCTGTTTTACTTGCCATATCCTTTGTTTTTCTGTCTTGCTCTTCCAAGACCGCCCTGGTCTGCGAGCATGGCGAGAAGACTTGCGGGACAGGTGTATGCATCAACAATAAGTGCGAACCCTCGAGCGGGGACTACGATGGCGATGGACTATCAAATGGCGACGAGATAGCGATAGGCACTGACCCAACGAACTGGGATAGCGATGGAGATGGGCTTGCTGACGGGGTCGAGGTGGGGGCTGACCCGAAACACCCCATTGATTCGGATGGCGATGGTATCCCTGATGTGCTCGAAAGCAACAAAGAGGACAAAGACAAGGACTGTGTCCCAGCGGCTTATGATAAGGATGAAAATGACCCTAACCCGCCAGTTGACCTTGTTGTTCGCTTGAACTGCAACCTGAAAGGGGTTTGTGGGTCTGCCATAGCAGCGATTGGGGTCGAGTGTATCGAGGGGGTAGCAAGATGCAACTATAGCGCAGTGCCTGGATACGAGTTAGTCGAAACCCTGTGCGATGGAAAGGACAATGATTGCGATGGCGAGACAGACGAAGGCTTTACCCTTGATGGCATCCCTCTTGGTTTACCATGCACGGCAGAAGGGGAGTGCGGGGAAGGCATCGTTGAATGTAGCCCCGATGGCAAGACTGCGATATGTTCGTCTGGTCCAGGGGGTAGCATGGACAGGTCATCCCCCGAGGTATGTAATGGAAAAGACGATGATTGCGACGGAGAGACGGATGAGGGCTTGAACTATCAAGGGATTTTGCTTGGTGAGATGTGCAAGGGAGTGGGCGAATGCGGAATGGGCAAGGTCGAATGCGGGAAGGATGGTTCAGTCATCTGTTCGACAAACCCTGGAGGCTCTGAGGATTCTTCGAGCGAAGAGATTTGCGATGGGCTGGACAACGACTGCGATGGTCTTACCGACGAAGACATCGAGGTGCAAGGAGACCCCCTTTCATTGTGCGTGCCAACTGGGATTTGCGCACTGCATCCCGAGTCTGTGCGGCTTCGTTGCAAGGACGGCAAGGTTGTGTGCGATTATGCCCTAGTGGAAGGCTATTCTGGGGCACAGGAGGCCTTTTGCGACGGCGTTGACGAAGATTGCGATGGTGCAACTGACGAGGACTTTGTTTTTGTCGACCCTGTGCTAGGCTCAAGACACATCTTTGAAGATTGTGGAAGCGGCGCTTGCAAAGGGGGGATGGTTGTTTGCTCGACGGATAAGCAAAAGGCAACATGCTCGAGTTTGAAGAATGCGGGTTCAGAGGTCTGTAACCGCATGGACGACAACTGCGACGGATACACGGACGAAGGCTTTGACATGGATTTTGCACAGTCCTATTCGTTCTTCACAAGCCCAGAACCACCGCCAAGGGCAGGGGCATCTGTTGTTTGGTGCATGGGGAAACTCTATGTTTTTGGCGGTTACAGGCAGATGGACGAACAAAACCCTACTTTCCACAAGGACCTCTGGCAGTTCGACCCTGAACAAGGCACTTTTGCGCTTCTTTCTCCATCGCTTCTCGAGGGACGGGCAAGGGCTAGTCTTTTGTGCGACACAAGAGGTAAACGGCTCTTGCTCGTGGGTGGGGTATCTTCTTCAGGCTTAGAGCTCAGAGTTGCTTGGATTGATTTGGAAACCTCCATTGCGACCACCACCCATTTGTCTCTCCCATCTAGCGGTGACATGGTTGCAAAACTGGACGAGGAAGGAAGGGTGATTTATGTGCTCGATACGCGCTCCAAAACACTAATGCGTGCTGATGTGGACGCTCCCGATGCCTTTTGGCAACCGATTCAGGCAGAAATCCCTTACAGAACAGATGCCTCCTTTGCCAGCGCAGGCGATGGCTTCATTGTGTCGGGAGGCAGGGACGAATCTGGGTCAGTAGTTGGGACAATCTTCAAGGTATCGCTAGATGGCACCATTTCAATGCTGAACAACGGTTTCGCAAGGGCAAGGCACGCTATGGCAGTGCTTCCCGATGGGTCTTTGCTTCTTGTTGGTGGGGTTGGTCCTTTGGGCGAGCCATTGTCTAACTCGGTTCTGGTAAGCATTTCTGGCGCGTCTTTCGAACAGTTCGTCTCGCTCGAATATCCTGCAATGGTAACTGCGAACGATACTATTTTCGTTTTTGGGGGAAAGACAGCCAGTAGCAAGGGAAACAGGCATGTCTTTGCATTTCGCAACGGGGCGTGGAGCAAGGCGTACGAGGCACAAGGACCAAAGGCAAGGCAAGGGGCATCTTTGATTGTTGTGGGCCCTCGAAGATGGCTCTATGTGCTTGGAGGAGGCGAGGAAGACCTAGATGGTTTTTCGTGCGCCCCTGATTTGTTTAGGTTTGATATAGAACAAAGAAGTTGGTCAAGGTTCGACCTCCCTGGGTTTTCAGCGGCGTTTGGGTCTGCTTTGTGGCTTCAGGGTTTGCGTTCTGTCTATTGGTTCGGTGGGGTATCCTCACCTTGCACTGACAATGCGGTTGAAAACGGGTCTTTCTACATGATTGACCTTGAACACATGCTGGTTTCAGACCTTGGCGCAGGCAGTCTGCCCCAACCAAGAAAATGGCATTCTATGTGTGCGACAACAGGGGAACAGGGTTTCTTGCTCTACGGGGGCGAGGTCGCAGGGACATATCTGGGGGATGTTTTTGGATATGCTTTGGACAAGGGGTGGTTCAAGATCGATGCGCCCCTAAGACCTAGCGCTGGTCATAAGGCATTCTATGACGCAAAATCGGGGCGGATGCTTGTAATTGGCGGTGTGCCTGAAGGTGGGATAAGCGTGCTCGATGTTTCGAGCAGGGTGTGGTTCAAGGTGTTAGAACACCAAGCGCTGGTTGGCAAGGGATTGGGTGTCTTTTACGACCCGTGGACAAAAAAGGCTCTTATTATTGGCGAGGACGGCAAGGTCTTTGTTCGTGTGCGCTTTTCCGACGACCTCTTGAGCGCTAGTTTCGATGAGGGAGTAATGGTTACTCAAGGACTTCCTATTCATGGTTTCCCGTCCGCTTTCGACCTGTTTGGAAGGATAGGCGTGGGATTTGGTGGTGTTGTGGGCGAGGATGTGCCTGCAAACGAGGTTCTCGCCATCTCACAGGTTTGTAGATGATACGATGCTAAGGGCGGTTGTGTTCGACCTGGACGACACATTGTATCCCGAGAAAGATTTTGTTGTTGGGGGGCTTTTGAAGGCAGGGGAAGAACTTGAAAGGATAATTGGGAAGGAAGTCGGTGCAGGTGCGATTTTTTTGGAGGTGCTTGAAAGGGAAGGGGTATCCAAGATATTCGACAAGGGGCTTGCCATGCTTGGCGTGGATCACACGCCACAGATACTGGAAAGGCTTGTCTTCGCTTATAGAAACCACCAACCCAAGCTAGCCCTTTTCCCACGAGTTCCAGAGTTGTTAGAGGAACTTCGCCACAAGGGACTGCGCCTTGCATTGCTTACAGATGGTCCAGTGGAGTGCCAAAAGGCAAAGATAGAAGCGCTTGACATTTCTAGGTTTTTTGACCACATTGTTCTTACTCATGAACTTGGGGGGCGTGATTTCTATAAGCCGTGCATGGCTGGGTTCGAAACGGTCGAAATCCTGCTTGGAGCCCGGGGGCAGGAAATTCTCATGGTCGGTGATAGACCCCATGCTGACCTCGAGCCTGCATCCAAAAGGGGATGGAAGACAATCAGGGTTGCTTATCCAGGGCAGTTTCACGCAACCGATGAAGATGTGGACGAGGCGCGCCCTGTGGCTAGAAGCGTTCAAGAGCTCAGAAACCTGATCCTTGCCTTGCTGAATCAGAAGGATGCTCAAGGCTTTCCAAGCACGAGCCATTGAGCCATCCAGCCCACATCATTAGTCAACTGCAACGGGGCATGAAGACCATCAGTGGATATGACAAAAACCTCCCTATCCTTCTCGTGCCTTCCTCCTTGCACCGTTGGAAGCAAAGCCCCATCAGACCCAATGATAGGTGTGCCAATGAATCCAATGTATCCGCCCTCTGGCGACAAATCAAAGGTTGTAATCGAGGTGGCGCTCGCTGTATATCCTTGAGGGTTTTTCGTGATGTTCAATATCTCATCTTCCCTGACCATCGCCCCGCCCTCTATGGCGCTCAAAGGCATCTTATAGATATTTGTCCACAACTTTATCTGATTATCTTTGCATGAATGTGCGCCGATGAAAAAGACATCCTTGTTGTCTTTAGAAAACAGGATTGGACCCCATATCTCGGTAAACTGCCATTGTGCCCTGTTTTCGCAGGCGTTTTGGGCATAGTTATATGGCACTTTTAGAAACAAACGATAAAAGAAAACAAAAGTGCCCGTATCTGCCTTATAAAGCCTGAGCTCCTTGTCGTTATAGACCCCAGAAAAGACGATTGTGCGCCTGTCGCTTGAAAGCATAAGGGGCGTTTCAAAGCCAGACTGTGACAACAGAAAAGTGCAGTCGCTCGAGCAAAGTGGTCCCAGCAAGAGGGAAATGCCTTTGCCATCCCAAACCAAAAACGCAATGCCGGAGCCTGCCTGAAGTGGAAACACCAAAGATTCTCCATCCTTGCCCAGCACGAAATCCCCTTTCGACAAAAACGAAATGCCTTCTGAAACAGGCGGCAACACAGTTATCATGTTTGGTTCCAATGTGTCTAGGTTCAAGCGATACACCTCGAAGCAGTTTGTAGCACCAAGCCCACTGCAAGGGACAGATTTTGTGAAAAACAAGGAAGTGGCGCTGAATCTGGCGAAAACGACCTTGCCTGCGCTGAAGTCAGTCTTTGCAAGCTTGCCCGCATCTTCTACGCTATAAAGGGAAAGTGTTGTATTCAAAGGGTCACGGGCGTCCCTGGACATGACTGCAACAAAGCGCAGGTCAGGTGAGACCACACAGCCAAACTCGCAAGAAGGTGGGCCCTCTCCAAGCGTGGCGATGACCTTGTCCTCGCCTAGTGGGGAATCTCGTTTCATTATCTTCACACTTGCAATGTCCTGAAAAGCCCTTTCCCGATAGGTATAAGCGATGGAAAAATCTTCGGTGATGCTGGTTTCAGAACGCTCGAACACATCGCCAGAATCCAGAGTCTCTTCAATTTCTGAAACAACGATGTCGCCAGTCAGAACCTCAGAGCCTTGACAGCCAACTTCTGAAAGAAAAAGCAGACATAAAATAATCCAGCGAGGCATACGCGATAGGATAAGAACTTGTCATGTTGAATGCAAGATTTTGGAGTCGCCTAAAGTGGCCTATTGAGAGCCCCCATTTTTCTGGTTTGCCACATTGTCGCGCCAGAGCTGGAGATGTTCTTGTCATTGACAGTCACTGTGGTCATCCCTACAATCGAATAGGCTTTTCTTGGAGGTAACCTTATGACAAACAAGCCACTCGTAATATCCATCATGTTTCTCGGCTTGGCCCTGGCATGTGGCGAAAGCCAAAAAGCGAGCGATCTCGAGGCTAAAGACGCGGTGATAGACGAGGGTGCAGGAGTGCCCGACACCCATGTTCAGGATGGTATTGGCGATGAAGGTGTGGCTGAAGGTTTGTCACAAGAAGACAAGCCCGGCGTTGACCCAGGCACACCCGAGGAGGAGGTCACTTTACCTCAAGACTGTCTTTGTGACTTTTCCCCCGAGCTTCCCTTTGAGGATGTCACTATGGACTTCCTTCCCGAGACTTCGCCAGCCGATGAAGGGGTGTCGGTGATCGAGATTCCGCCCTCTGAAGCATATCATGACCCGGGTTCCCCTGGCACAGGAACCTGCGTGGACATCACCGATTGCATTACCGAGCAAAACTGTCAAACTCAAGCATGTTACCAGATGTGCGTTGCAAAGGGGACGCCAGAGGCTCAGCAACAGTTCCTTGGTTTGATGCAGTGTGGAAATCAGAAGTGCGGACAGTATGGCGATGACAAGCCCATGCAGGGGGCTTATTGTGTCTATTCCCAGTGCAGGGAGTTTGCAGAGCCATGCACAAAGACTGGCACATCTACTTGCATGCAGGTGCTTCAGTGCGCTCAGGGGTGTGGGCAAAACAACCAAGAGTGCCTGCAAGCATGTTTCGAGCAAGCAAGTTACGACGCCCTTTTGAAGATACTGGCAATTGCCGCTTGTGCCGAGCAAAACTGCCCTGACATGAACCAGACATGCATGATGACCCGCTGCTTGCAGCAGATCATGGCTTGCACATCTGGCTAGTGCCTTTTCAGTGATCGCCCTTCAGATAGATTGTCAAAAAGCAAAAATTTTTTATTGCACTTGACATCCCACAATTGTATAGTTGCGTCTTGTCTTTGCCGATAGGCGTTTTCATGATACCGCTTTTTTGGAGGTTTTCGCTATGAGAAACAGTTTGTTTCTGCTTGCCTTGGCTCTGCTTGCCTACTCTTGCGCGAGGGATGTTGGACCCATAGACAGAACCCAGCACGACAAGATCGAGAAGCGGGTGTTTGCTGGGGTGTGGTACATGACCCAGACCGTGATTGATACGCCTTATAATGCTGCCTTCACCTTCGTTGGAGAGACGAACTTCGGGCAAACTGGAAAGGTGATCTTCGATATTCAGGAAAAGATGCTTGTGGTCTATCCTGTTAGCGAATATGTGGTGGGCTCGGAAGCAAAGTGGCGAAAAGAGAAGATATACAAATACTGGGACGATGCGTGCCTGACGAAGGAAAGCGAACAATATCAGTGCGTTGATGGAAAGGATAATAAGGCTGATCCATCGAAGCAGTGCTGTTTCATCGAGGTCTATGTCGGTCAGCCGCTCGCTGCGTTCGAGATCGTGTCTCATTTTGATGTCCAGCGTCAATACAACCCCCAGACAGGCGAGCAGTCCAATGTCCTGGAAGAGAACACGACCGACAGGAAGTGGTGGCAACGCAGATACATCAGGGTAAACTGGGCACGAAACCTTGTTCAGGACTTTTCTTTCATGTCGAGGCTCGTGAACCAGCAGGCAGTTGACTATTATGTCCAGACATTCGAAACAGACAATCCCGACGCTCCAACAATCACGCCAGACTACATTGATGTCGTTACAAAGACATGGGGCGAGCCTGCAAGCAGTGGCGCATGTGACATATATGGCGTGTCTTCGGGCGACTGTGCGTCTGCGCTTATAAAGTTCAGGATTGCCTTTAGAAAGGTTGACCCAAACAATGACTACGAACCTTTGAGGTATCACAACGAGGAACACCAAAAGTTTTTCGGCTACTTCCTCACAGAACGATATGCCTATGACGAAAACTATGGGCTTGTGGAATCCGGGCGCCTTTCTTACATCAATCGCTGGAACATCTGGCAAAAGACCATGGATGAACAGCCAGTGCTCGATGAGCAGGGAAAGCCGAAAGTATGCTTCAAAGACCTTGCGGATAGTGGGTGTGACACCTCGAACAAGAACGGGAGCAAAGAGTTTTGCACTGCGCCTGATTGGTTTCAATGGGGCACCTGCGTGAAAAGGACTCCAAAGCCATATATCGAGCGTGGTCTTCGTCCTATCGTTTATCACCAATCTGCCAATACGCCAGAGGAGTTTTACCGTGTGAACCTTGCTGTTGCCAAGTCGTGGAGCGAGGCTTTCAAGGATACGGTCGCATGGCTCTATCTGTGGGAGGAGAAAGGTCTTATCTATGGGCAGGCGCAGAGCAAGGAGTGCTTGAGCGATGCGGATTGTGCCCCTCACGCCTTGCTCGATACATGGGTAGAACTGGACCAGGTAAAAGACAGATGGCAACTTCCATTTGTGATCTCAGCGACTACTTGCAGCAGGAATGAGGATTGTGCCAGCGGTATGTGTGACAATGGGAAATGCAGAAACATAAAGTTCAGCCAGTTGTCCAAGACAGTGATTGCGGACGGGACAAAATCTGGCGTAGAGATTGTTGATTTTCAGTTGCCAACCGTTACTGGCGATAAGTGTGTGGTTCGTTTGGTTAACCTCAACCAAGACGCAGCGGATTTGGTCGTCAATGGCTCGCCTGTGCTCACGAACCAGCCGAAGACCGTTACGACCCTTGACCCTGCGAATCCACCTTATGCGACTGTTCCCGCTGGGACCGGACTGGAGGTCGAGGTTGTAGCGAACGGCCAAAAGGTCGCATCCCTTAGCGATTTTGCCTGCAAGAAGGACGAAGTAACCTTGTTCGTGTTGAAGGGTCAAAACCTCTGGAAATCAACGGCGACAACTTTGAATATCAAGGGGTTGCGTGTTTTCAACGCCACTGACAAGGCTTTGGACATCGTGGTCGCAGGTGGCTTGAGATTCAAGAACCTACAACCAGGGACGAGCACTGGCTATCTTAGCGTAGCAGGCGGTTCTTCTGGAACATGGCTTCCTGCGGATTTTGTATCCCAGCGGGTTGTTGGCGTGCCAACAGGGACGAATGGCGATGTAACATGCTTCTTCACAGAGCCATTTAGCGGTGAAAGCAAAGGTAGGTGCGTAGGATACAAGCCTGATGTGGATTGGGATAGGTGGCAACAAATAAGGGACAAGCTTCCAGAGATGTTTGTTTTGTGTCGGAACCAGTATGAACCACAATATGATGACCAGTTTAAATCTAAGTACTATGCACCATGGGTTCAGGTTAGAGATTCAGACGGAAGCGACCTGCCAGAAAGGAATCCTTGCGTTGACTTCATTTTCAACGCCCAGAAGATGTCGGATGACGAGAAACTGGCGCAGGCAAAGGCTATGAAAAAGGCAGGCGACTCAAGATATTCGATGATCTACTTCATCCCTGATGCCCAGATAGCAAGCCCGCTTGGTTACGGACCTTCAGCGGCTGACCCTGATACAGGCGAGATCTTCTGGGGCACCGCAAATATCTATGGGGCTTATATCTATTATTATGCTGCGCTTTACCGAGATCTGTTCGATTTGATAAATGGCAAGTTGCCGACGGACTACTATGTCACTGGACAGGCGATCAGGGACTATCTGTCAGCGAAAAATCAGCACAATGCCTACATAAAGTCGAGCGAGGCTTTATCAGGGCAGACCGAGTTTCAGGTGGACGAGGCATTGCTTAGGCAGCTTACGGGCGGGAAGCGTGTCACATGGCACGAGATCCTGAATGTCTTGAAGGACAAAGACCTTCGTGACAAGCTCATGAAGATGAATGTCCCAGTGAAAGACCCATCGGTGGGGCTTCAAAGGCTCACGGCAATAAAAGGGACTCCGTTCGAAGACATGCTAATCAACGACGAGATAAAACTTGCCGCATCTGCTGGTGCCCTGAAGCCAGGGGATGGTTACAGAGAAAAGGACAAGGAGAACCTTTCTCCGCTCAACTGGGCAACGATGAAGGATATGATCAAGAAAGAGAGAGACAGGCAGATACTCTTGTCGAGCCACAATTATTGCTTTGCGGACTTTAGCGATGAAGGACTGCTTGGGCAAGCGAAGTCGTGGGGCTGTCAGGAAAACGATACAAGACCTGAATGTGGTGACGACTGGGATGTGCTAGACCATGCGAACGATTATGGAAGCAAGTGCTGTTTCAAGGATGGGCAGAAACTTGCTAAGGTCATTATGCTAAGGTTTTATAAGGCAGTAACCGAGCACGAGGTTGGGCACACAGTGGGACTGAGGCACAACTTCGAGGCGTCAAGCGATTTGTTCAACTATCACGACGAATACTTTGATGTCCGCGAAAAAGAGCCAGTGCCATGCGTTGTTGACGATGAGTGCGATATAGAACAGGTGTGTGTAGGCGGTTATTGTCACTGGGCAAGACCAGCGACATGCACGAACCGTAGCCAGTGTGGTCCTGCGGACATGTGGGATTGTGTTCACGGTGTTTGCGTAGAGCTCAAGAAATGCGGGCTTCATGGCGAGTGCGGGGCAGGCGAGATTTGCAATGGCGATGAATGGCTTTGCTACAAGGATGGTAAGCGAGTAGAAAAACCCGTTGACCCGAACGCCGACACAACCGTCTATCAGATGATCCCACGCCCCGGACTTACAGAAAACGAGGCTCTGCGCAGCAGAACCATATTCCAGTATTCCTCTATCATGGACTATGGACAGAGGTTCAACTCTGATGTTTTGGGGATCGGAAAATACGATAAGGCTGCAATAAGGTTTGGGTATGGTCAGCTCATCGATGTGTATGAGGACACGAGTGAGCTTATGCGGAATATCTATAGATATGCAAGGGCTTATGGCTACTCTGAAGAGAACATGTCGGACATGTTGGATACTTCTTATTGGTCCTGGGGTGTGTATTTCTCGCAACTCTATTTCTTGCAGAACTACATTGGTGTTGACCAGAATCGTTCTGAGCGGATAACCTTGCCCGACGGGACAGTCCGTGACTTTTCGAGGAACAGGGCTGCAATGCCTTACGAGCGGGTGAAGCTCGAACAGCAGATGACCACCAACTACTATCGGGTGAATCGGGATTGGACATATGTGACCGTTCCTTACAAGTTCTGTGGGGACGAGTACAGGGGCAACATGGGATGCTACACATGGGACACGGGCATGGACCCAGTAGAGATAATGCATAACTTCCGCCTCGCGCTTACTGAATATTACCTTGTGGACGCATTCAAGCGTGAGAGGTTTGGATTTGGACTGCACGGAAACCCCATGGCATATTTCTCGAGGATACTAAGCAGGTATCTTGACCCGTTGCAGGACGGGGCGATGTATTACGCATTGTTTGCCCACATCTTGAAGGGCTATGGCTGGAGGGCATTGTGGGCGAACGGCAGGCTCATGGGATGGTCATTGAGGCGGGCATCCGAAGAGGCGTTCGAGACGCTTGCGAACCTCCTTATGTCCCCCCCTCCAGGTTCCTTCAAGTACGATGCAACAACGAACACTTACAAGAACATAAGCTATGAGCCGAATGTCGAGGGGTCCGAACTGAACATCCGACTGGGCGATGGGAAATATCCTTACACAAGGTTCATGGATCAGGCTGGGTACAACTATTTCGACCATGCCATCTGGATCGGGTCGTTCTGGGAGAAACTGGGCAGTATCATGACCCTAACCGATTCTACTGTTTACTTCACGACTAACTATGTTGGCGAACAGCTCAACATCGGTGTCGGGACATCATTGGGCTTCAACACCATGTACCCACGACAGCTCATAGACCTTTTCGGAGGTCTGGTTGCATCGGACCGAACCAAGGCAGGATGGGTTGTGCAGGACGGCAAGGCACAGTGGAGGCGCTATTTCGACCCAGCGAACATGAGCGCATACAGCACAAATCCACCTGCATATTCGACGCCTTATGAACCAGATTCAACCCTGCCCAGAATAGAGCCTTCGCTCGACAATATCACTATGAAACTTTATGCTATGGTGTATGGCATGGCATTCCTGCCTGCCTCTTTCGACCCATCGTTCCTTGACGCCTTCAGGGTGTGCTTCGAGGGGTCAGGCACATGTTATAATCTAGCATCTTCCGCCAATGTTCCTGTGGCATCGTTCACAGACCCATTTGGCGGCAAGACCTATGTTGCCTTTGGCACGAACTATGGTCCAGGCTGGTTCCAGCCCAATGTTGAGCTGATAAACAAAGCGAATGCCCTGAAGCAGAGATGGGAGAATGCAAGCGGAGACGAAAAGGTTAGCCTCGAAAACGAGTTGCGCGAGGTGATAAAGGTTCTAGACCTGATGAGGGGTCTTTGGGATATCTATGGGGCGATGAGGATATGATGGAGGTTGAAGATGCGTAGCCATAACATTCAAGATGGAGGTTCAGCCATGAAAAAGACAACGATTCTTTTTGCAACATTCTTGCTTTCGTGCGCCCAAACGGTTGGCACCATAGATCGAGTTCAGCAAAACCTTGTAAGGAAAACGGACATCCTTTACAACCCAGATGGTAGTGTGCGTGAGTGGTATTACAGGATGACGGTAGTTGACGCACCATACGCCTCGGCCTACTCGTTCATTGGCGATGAGGGGCCTTTGGAGAGGGGCGTCTTCGATATTCAGGAGAAGTACCTCTATTTTTATAGGATTTATACTTTTACCGAAAACGAGTATAACCAGAACCCAAGGAACGATGTGGATGTGAAACTTAAGTGCCAGAAGAAGGGGAAGACATACGAAGAGACTTACTGCGCAAATGGAAAGCCCGTGGTTCCTAACTGCGCCTGCAATGGTGATTATTTGTTGAAAGGAGAGCCAGTGTGGATGGACAAGAAAGCCCCGCTCCTTGCGTTTCCCATCGATGCGCATGTGGATGTGATTTGGGAGTACAATCCTGTGACTGGTGAGACAACGAATGTCAGAGTTGAGAACCAGACGGACAGGATGTGGTTTGAAAGGGAATACATGAGGGTCGAGTGGGGTAAGAACGAGATGCCTTACCTTGCTAACCTTTATACTGCCTTGACCAGCACAGTCGTGTTCAAGGATGAATCCGCACCACCAGATTTGGAGCCCAAGTTTGACCTTCAAAATGGCTATTTTGATTTCGTTGACGACTGGGTGTTTACTGCCCCCCACACATATTACGAGGGGTATGGCGAGATCCCTGTTTGCTGGTTCTATCCGTGGTATTCGGGAGGGATTTATGAGTGCGTAAGCGAGAAGATAAGGGTTCGAAACAGTTTTCTTGCGGTAAATCGTGAAATAGAGGACAAATATGTACCTGTGATCCACGACGACTTCGATCAGGCTCGATTCGGATATTTCAGGATGGAGCGGATGACATGGGACAAGTATTATGGCGCAACTTATACTGGCGTGAAGAGATATGCCTATAAGTTTGACATCTTCGAAAGGGATGCGAACGGGAATATCATCTGCAATGACCCAGAGACTGGCAAGCCAAAAACAAAGCCCATCGTTTATTACTTGAGTGAGGGCTTCCCAGAAGACCTTGTGCTAAGTGCTGTTGCGGTGGGTAATGCGTGGAATGAGGCGTTCAAAGAGGCAGTTGCTTCTGCGTGTTCGATAAAGCCCGAAGAAGTGGACGACATGTTTGTGGTTTGCGAAAACAACCTTCTCGAATATAACTCGAGACTTGCCAAGAAAAAGGGTGACGAGCAAGCAAAGGTTGCAAGGATAAGCGCACCCTGCGTTGTGACAGATGAAGTAAAGCGGATGGGAGATCTAAGATACAACTTCCTTGTGGCTGTAACTGCGCCAACGGAAAACGGGCTTTATGGTTTTGGTCCTATGTCCGCCGACCCGCTTTCTGGTAGGATTGTCTCTGCCAACGCCTACATTTATGTTGCCGCAATGAAGGAGGGCGCAACCAGGGCACTCATGCGGTTGGAACTTTTGGCAGGCACAAGGTCGTTCAGGGAACTTGCAGATGCCCTGTTCATATCGCAGAAGACCAGGTACGATAGGCTCAGGGATACTTATTGGAGGCAAGGATACACGGACGAAGATGTGAATAAGATTGTTTCTGGTCTGGTTTCTGAGGAGGTTCAACAGAAACTCGAGACTGTCGGGGTGCAGAAGACCGATGAAAACTTTACTCAAATGAGGTTAGGTATCCTTAGAAAATCTCCTGACTTGGAAGGCTTGCTTATCGGAGATGACATAAAACTCCTGTTCAAAGACCCCAGAGTTGCCCCAAAGTTCTCTGATTTGACCAAAGACCAAAGAGAGAACTATGCTTTACGCAACTGGGCTTTTGGTGCTGGAAGGAATAGGGAGTTTCAGAAGTTGATCCAAAATGATGGAGAGAAGGCGATAGACCGTGCAGGGTTTTATGATGGGGCCCTTATCAGGCTTTCTATGCAGTATAAAAAGCAGTTTGACCAGGAGGTGTGCGAGAAGTTGAAGGCACAGCAGGAACAGGACGACCAGACGGGTGCTTCCGCCAGGATTGTTTACGATTTTTCTGTTTTTAGCGAACAAAATCCGTGCACAGTGGAAGCCCTGATCGAGCAATTGCGTAAGGAGTTTGCACTCAGAAACTACACGAATCCTTATGCGTTCAATAAAACATACATCACCACCCCGCTAGAACTTTCGACTCAGGACGCATCCTTGAGGAGGACACAGGAAGCAACGAATGCCGTGCTTGAGGCGCTTAGAGAAAAGTTCACAGAGGACCTTTATAGGGCGATTTTTGAAGGCGTGGCGCTTCACGAAGTGGGTCACAATGTGGGTCTTCGCCACAACTTCGAGGCAAGCACAGATGCGCTGAACTTTCCGAAGGAGTATTGGTATTTGAAGGTGAAGCCAAAGGCTGGAGGCGGATATGAGCCTGTGTCCTTGTGGGGCGAGACAAAGGAACAGGCTCTTGGGTTGACGCCAGATGGAACCCAGGTTGGTGCTGGCATGCGAGAACTTCAGTATTCCTCTGTGATGGACTATTTCCTGAAGTTCAACCTGCCATGGCATGGGCTTGGACTTTATGACAAGGCAGCTATAAAGTATGTGTACGCAGGCACGGTTGAAACCTTCACGAATGACGCCTTTGCTGGGGGCCAGAAAGAGGCGCTCAGCGCATATCTTGCCGACCCATCGAGAGAAGACCCGTCTAACTACCCAGCATTGAAAAATAGGGGAGAAGGTCTTGGCAAACTTTTGTATGTAATCCACCCGACAGAGATTCCGAATGTGTTTGGAAGCATCGAAAACATGTATGAAAAGCGCGTGGATAAGAAGAAGGAAGATGTCTTTGGCGCAAAATGTTATGCTGAAGGCGCATCGTGTGGGGATGGTAAGGTCTGCAAGAGGTTCAGGGAGGGGCTTCGCTGCAGTGTGCCTGAAGAGGTCGTGCCTTATAGGTTCGGTGGCGACGAACTTGCTGGGCTTTTGCCTACGGTGGATATCTGGGACGAAGGGGTTGACCCATTCGAGATCGTGCAGAACTACAAGGAGCTTTACGAAAACTATTGGATTTTCCGTGGCTACTGGTATGGAGACGCGACATATTGGCCATCGTACTATTACGACTTTGTCGCCAGAATCTTCTTCAACATGAGAAATCAGTATCAGTGGTGGGTTCTTGGTTATGCTACCTATAACAAGAATGGTTTCTGGCAAAAGCGATTTGGCAAGAGGTGGGAGGAGGATGTAAACGGCGGAAAGTCTGGTGCACTTGCATCCTATGTGGCGTTCAATACGCTGGCTTCCGCGTTCGGGCGGCCTGATTACGCGACTTATGGTTATAACTTCAACAGGGAAAGATACGAGATCTTTGACCAAGTGAACATGTACAACTATGCGAATCAGGTGGTCCTGTTGGAGGAGCGAGTCGGTGCGAGACCCATCTATCCCGACTGGAACTATAACGGGTATCTGCCTGTGGTGGTTGCATCTGGCTCGATCTACGAGCGCATCGCTGCATTTCAGGCTCTTTCAGATCCAGAGCTGTATGTGGCAGGACTGAACACTGAAGAGGATACAGGGAAATACCTGGTAAACTTTGGCACAGTGTTTAGAAAAGAAATAAACGAACTTTTCGGCGGGCTTATGGCAAACAACGCCACCAAATATGGTTGGTGTATGCTGGAGCATACATACAGGACAAAGAACAAGGTGGGTCCTGTGGCAGCCGCTCCGAGGGTGTTTGGCGTGTTTAAAGGGCAAGTGCCTTCTTGCGAGAACATGTTCTGCGGGATAGTAGATGAGGCTCACGAGGTTGCGACCTCCATAGTCGAGGCGCCAAACCCATTCAATCCCTCTGACCCATGCGGAGAAGAGTTGAGGGCGAAAGGATATGTGGCACTCAGGGGCGTGCCGATCGAACCTGAACCTCTCTACATCTTCCCAACAACGAGATACAGGGTGCCGATGCTGGCTGCTTACTATGGTTACTCGCTCCTAGTGGACAACTACGATCGTTCATTCATGGACATGACAAGGGTGTGGCTCAAAGGTCACGAGTATGGGATAACCTTGCCACCTAATGCAGAGGTCGTGGAATGCGAAGATAGGTTTTCGGGAAGGATTTACAGGGCTTACAGACTTCCAGGTGATGGATATTATCCCGCCTACGACCTTGTTTATCAGTGCAAGGTGATGTTCGATTGCTACGACGAGACGAAGAACAAGAATCTTACCGACGCACAACTCGAGGAATGCGCAAGGCTGACCAACAAGCAAAAATCGTCCATACCGAGCCTTACTCTTGACACCTTGAGAGCGGAGTACCTGTTCTCTGACCTTCAGTTCTTGGTCGGAAAACTGGAGCTCATCAGGGCGATGCATGCTGATTACGAGTGGTACGGCGCACCACCGAGCACCCAAAGCGGGTCGTCCGAGTGATGACACAGTGTCCTCCTGCCATCTTCTGCTGGTTGCCATGACAAATGTGACGGGCACAAAAGAAAATCATTTTGTCGGCATTTTTGCATCCCTATATCTAATCATTGACACTTTTCACTGATCCGTTTACACTTTTGCGATGTTGGGCAGGTTGTGCCCTTTTGTTAGATGGACAGAGGTCAGACTATGAACTCACTGTGGAAGATAGTGTTGTGTCTTTTGGTGGCTTTCAGTGCACATGCTCAAACCCAAAAGAAGAAAGTGCTCGTTGTGCCTATTCAGGGTTCACAGCATGTGCTTTCATCGGTAATTCCAAGGCTCGAAGAGTATTTTGGGGCTTTGCTCGAGATTGACCAGACGATACAAGCGGTGAAGGAGGAACCTCCCACCCATCCCGAGCACGAACAAAAGACAACAGAGCCTGAACAAAAGGTGAAACCGCAAAATCCGAAGGTTCTTGAAGCGCACAATATGGCGGAACAGGGCAAAAAGGCGATACTGGCAAAAAGATACGAACAGGGACTTACGAAACTTCTGCAAGCTGAAAAGGTCCTAAGCGCCAATCTGAACGACCTTGAAGATTTCGAGTGGTTCGTGGATGTCTTGCTATGGAAGGCTTATGGGTTCTATCAAGGGGGCTACAGGGAGGAGGCGGCTCCTGCAATAAAGAATCTTGTGACATTGAGACCAGATTTGAGCCCAACGCCCGAGGCATTCGGAAAGGATTTTTGTGGGGCGGTCGAAAACGCTAAGCGAGGCATCGTGAAGGGGGGTGACCTAGTGGTGTCCTCTAATGTGCCTGAGGCGGTGATATTTGTGGATGGAAAAGAGGTAGGTAAAGGGGAGCAAAAGGTGCAGGGACTTGCTGTTGGAAGGCACTTTGTCAAAGTCGTAGAGCCTTCTGGGACATCCATTGGAAGGTTCGTGCAGGTGACCCAAAAGGAGCAGTCTCAGACATTTGTATTCAAGATTTCTGCGCCAAAGCCCAAGAAACCCACACAGGCAAAGCCTTTGTCATATTATGCGTCTTCTGGCGACTTCTCGCAGGCTTTTGCCGATGATGCAAAGACTGCGTGCGACAAAGTTGGGGCGCAGTTCGCCATGCTAGGATATGTGGCACGGTCCGACACCGCCTACCACTTCGGCGTTTTTCTGTTCGATGCAAACACCAAGACTTTGCTCGCCGTGGAGCCTGCCGTGATTGACCTGGATTTGTCTAACCTGCAGATTGCGCTTTTGGAGCTCGAGGCAAGGGTATCGAAGGTCATTTCAGACCCTTCGTCTGGGCAGGTAGTTTTGGCAAAACCACCAATCTATGCACTGGCGCCTAGCCAACTACAAGCCCCGAAACCAAAGGAAGCGCCAGTTGTTGCTCCTGCACCTTCGCCTGCGCCTCCTGCTATCGAGCAGCAGGCGTCACAGCCATCGCTTCCGCCGCCCCCAAAGGCTCAGCCAGCAGAAGTGGCAACAGGGGGGTTTGAAGAAATACCTCCTGATTTCCCCATTGCAAAGTTCACCCCACATCAGGAAAAGCCATGGTACAAGAAATGGTGGGTATGGACAGCGGTTGGTGGGGTCGCGGCGGTCGGGCTTGGTGTTGGGCTTGGTATCAAATATGGCAGGTCATCAAAGTCTCAGGATACCTTTGGTGCTACCATCAGCTGGTAGGGAGGCAAGCGATGAAGGGACGGATTTTTGCGATTGTCGTAACATTCTTTGGCTGCGGGTCTTCCGAGTATACGCCTGGTCTGGTCGAAGCAAGACTCTTCTTCGATAAGAGCGTGTCGCTTCCCGAAGTGAAGGCGTTCAGGTTCAGCGTTCAGGGACCAGACATGGCTGAAGGTTTGTCCACGACTGCACTCACGAGCTATGGGCGCAATGCTGAAATCCCAAATATCCCTTACGGATACCAGCGAAGGATAACTGTGGAGGTTTGCATGAGCGAACAATGCGACCCTGCAAAGGTAGGTGACATAGTGGCAAAAGGTTCGTCAGAGCCTTTCGATTTGTTGAGCAGTTCTGAGCACAAGAGTTTGAACATCTTTATCATGCCTAGGAACTTTGTTGGGCGCCCCATGGCTCTGGAAAACCCTTTAAGCGAATCCAAGCCCGCTGTTTCGGATAGGGTTGGGGCTACTGTCACGACGCTGTTCGATGGTCGCATCTTGATTGCTGGGGGTGCCAAGATAAAGAAAGATTCCCCCACATGGTTCAATGAAGCAGACATAGAAACCATCACAAAGGAGGCTGAAATATACGACCCAAATACTGGGAAGTTCGAACTGGTAAGCCCTATGACCGAGCCAAGGGCATTCCATCAGGCTGTGCGAGTGAGGGACGGAAGGGTAGTTCTACTTGGAGGTTTCACAAGAACTTCGGACGGAGCGATTTCATTGACGGGCAGTGTCGAAGTATTTGACCCTAAAAGCAATACCTTCCAAAAAGATACGGGGCAAGGAAGACTTCCTGTTGGGCGTGCCCTTTTCAGCGCCTTTGTGGTCGAAAGCGACGGCAATGCCATAGTGGTAATAGGAGGTAGATCGTCACCGCCACAAGGCGCTCTTTATGTTGATGTCTATTACCCTGGGGCTGGCATCATCTTCCACAGCGACCCGAACATGTTTCCAGGTTCAACCCCTCTTAAGGCGGTTCGATGGAATCATTCGGCGGTTTTCGTGCCAGACTACAAAAGAGATATTGATGGCAAAGGCAGTCCAGCCATTATCCTTTTTGGCGGCGAGAACGACCAAGGTGTTGTAAGCGAGGTCGAGGCATTCACCATAGCGCCAACATCCCCTTTCCAGACAATAAGGGACGAACTGTCAGTTGTGCAGATGCCACAAGGTGGGAGGACGCATATCGCTTCGGTTTACATCCGCCCTCATGGTTATGTTTACCTTGTGGGTGGCTTTCAAGAAAAAGGTGCAAAGAACCCATCAAGCAGGGTAGATGTTTACAGTGCTGCAAAGGGGCTGTTCCTTGGCTCTCTTCAGTCTTTGACCGAGCCTAGGGGAGCGGCTACCGCAACACTTTTGGATAACAACATCATCTTCATCGGAGGGGGGCTTGGAAGCCAAGGGGTGCTCGATGGAACAGCGCTGATAATGGAGCAACTCGTGTGTAAAGACCCCCAGAAGATGGAGGGATGTGCCTATCAGGTGACTCTAAGAGAAGGTATAACCCCAAAACTGCTTGACCGCCGTGCAGGGCATCTGGCGGTTTATGACGCCACAGGGAAGGTGCTGATGCTCGGAGGCTTTACAAATGACCGCTCAGGCGCTCCTGGCGCGCTTTACTACAACCCGGACTGATATGCGTCTAGCGCTGTCTATCATTGTAGCGCTTATTTACACCACTTGCAGGGAAGAGACTGGTCAACGACAGACCTACCCGGAAGAAGGTGGCTTAATATTTGCGCCAACCGCTCAAAATGATTGCCTTGCATCAAGACAGTCTTTGCCCCCAGAAGTTACAAAGATTCTTGTCGATGTAGTGGTCGAAGGCTCTGGTTCAGTTGTTCGAACCTACGAGTTATCGCCCAGTCACGCGTCCTTGTTTATTGGCGATGGCATCCCACCTGGCAGATATGTATTGAAGGCAGTTGCGTGTGGCGAGAAAAAGGCTCTGTTCAAGGGTGAAAGCGAGCCTTTTTCTGTAGAGGCAGGGGTCATAAGCGCCCCACTAGTTTACATGACCAACATTGACGCACCAAGCTGTGTAGGACAGGCAAACTCCCATCATTTGGTGAAGGCGAACCGCTTTATGGAGGATGGTCGCCTTGCCTTTGCTTCATTGTGTGCACTGGACGAAAGCCATGTCGTTATGGCTGGGGGGGTGCGCAGAGTGACAAGGGTTCCAAAAGGTCTTGCGCTAGAAGCAAGTGATGGGCTGTTTGTTCTTAGTTTACGCTCAGGGGTTTTCGAGACTTTGAAAGACGCTGAAGGCTATGTGCTTGGGCTATCAGAACCAAGGGGAATGCATCGCTGTGCTTTGGTGGATATGGACCGTGTTGCCTTTTTTGGAGGTGCGAAGAAGGCAACACTTGCCTTGCGAGGCGATGCATCCGTCGGGGAGATTTTTGAAGATGTCTTGCCCCCAGAGCATCTTATCGAGGTTTTTCCTTTGAGTGGTGGAAGTTCGGATTTTGTCGAGACATCAGTGCAGAGTGCTTTGCCCGCATCTGATGTTCGTGAGGACATCGGCATGGTAGTGGTGGCTGGGGGGATTGATGCCGACAAGAAGATTTCGAAGAAAATTGTTTTTTGGGACTACAAGAAGGGTAAAGTCACGGAGGGCGATCTAAAGATCCCCAGATATGGCGGAAATCTGCACATTTTAAGCACGGGACAGGTTTTGGTGTTCGGGGGGGTAACAGGAAGTAATGTGCAGGGTGTAGAACTTGCCTGGACAGAGGACGGAACAGTGGTTTCTGTTGCAACGACACAAATCGAACTGCCAGTGGGGTTTGCAACATCTCTTGTTCTTAAGGATGACCTGCATGAAGCCGTGGTTTTTGTTGTAACTGGGGTGCGTGAGGTGCAGGGCGGATTTGCAAGTTCAGCAGAGCCTATCACGAAAGTTTTATGGGTGAAGGGAGATGGCAGCAAATACACATTGGAAGGGGCAGAAGTTCAAGATATAGTCTGGGATAGTGCTCCAGGTCGGCTTGTATTGCCTCCATTGGCGACTTTCATCCGTTCGAGCGAGAATGGTTTTCTGCTGAATGCTCTCATAGATAATGACGAAAGAGACAACATTTCATGCGCTGAACTTCTCGACAAGAATTCGTGCTACTCTGCAATAATCGCCCTTGCGCTAGACCTTGAGCGCGCAAAGCTCAGTCGCAGTGCGCTTTTTTATGACTATCACCTCAGGATTGGTGCGTCTTCGCTTGCAATGAAAGACTCATTAGCAATGGTCTTCGGAGGCATTGCTCTGGACAGCGGTGTCGAAAGCCCAACCCTCTTGTCAACAGGTTTCCTTTATCCCGTGGCACAAGCGGGAAACAATGTATCTTGCGGGGACTGATCTTGTGCATTCAAAAAGACACCACTAGTTGGCACTGCTTGCCTTTTTCCAGGCGGCACGAGGGCCATGTTTGCACAAACCTTTCGAAACGCACCTTTGAATCCAGTGGGGTTACCTCTTGTTGATCCAAAGTTGCAGACGAAACAGGGCTATGGCTTTCAGTCACAAACTTTATCTCGAATCCCTGACCGCCTTGCAACCAGGCAGCCATTCGAACCTTTCGATTTCCTGCCATGCGCACATCCAAATCGAAGTAGTTGTCTTTGAATCGCATTTTCTGCACCCGCATGTATTCCCACCCATTGGGCAGGTGTGGTCTTAGAATGACTAGTCCCTTTTCAGCATCGGGTTCAAAACCAGTCAGATAGTAGAATGCGGACTCCAGATTGATTCCTCCTTCCCACGGTCTGAACCTGGCGGTGTAATCACCAAGAGCACCAAGCGGGTCGTAGGAAATCCATCATAGGCGTTTTTTATATCTTTCGCCTTGCAGGCAGCCAAGCGATAGTAGTCGAGGATGCGTTCGGCTATCTCGAAGTGCCCAAAGGCGACAAGAGGTCTTACAAAACCAGACAAATCCCTTGTCCACACACTTGTGTATCTGGAAAGAGGGGATGCTCCGCCCTGTGCGGAAATCTGTATGAAAAGGGTGCGCAAGAGATTTCTGAAGAAGTCGTTTACCACAGGGTCAGGGGTTTCAACCATTGTCCCCTCTGTTACAAAAGCCTGATAAGAAGCCTGAGTTTGTTTGGCAAGGGCATAAAAGTCCTCCTTTAGGACGCTTGCACGAATAGATTGAGTTTCAGCATCGAGCAAGCCTGTGAAGAAAAACAGGTCAACTTCGACCACCTGAGAAGGCTCCATCCGCCCCAAAGGCAAGGACAAGGATTTTTCGTCAGGCAGTGCGCCTTGTCGTGCAAAAAAGATGAGCCGTTTGCCGTGGTTCCTTTTTTCCACGAGAACATCGCCTTCGATTTGTTGCGGGAAGCCGGTATTTACGCGCAAAGACACATTTTCCACAGGTTCTAAGCCCTTGTTTACTACAAACACCTTCCGCCATATTGTCTTGTGCACATCCCGCACATCTTCGCCTGAAGGCAAAGGGGCAAGGTCAATCGTTGTAACATAAAGACTGCGAGTTTTTCCTACTGTTACTAGGGACAACTGTTCCTTGTTCGCGCATATCGATTCTTCATCGAAAGGCACTTCATCATCGCCCAGAGCCACCGATAGCCATGCATCGCTGTAATATTCGTTATCTATGGTGTATGTGGGACCTACCATGGAATGCAGGGTATTCAAAGGCGAGGTAAGACCGAGCTCTGCAAAGACAAACCCATTCCCTATGCCATAATTGCCAAGATGGGCGGGGTCTGGCGCAGGCACGCCTTGAGGTCTGTGATAGCAGAACTGCAGAAACGATAAAAAAACTGTCGCTTTCTTTGAACCATGCATTGTTGATTGGGGGAGGTTCGGTTTCGATGTTCCATAGGAACACCTCTGATGGAGCGATGTCCTGTGCGTCCGAGATGTCATTTCCATGGGAAATGGCAGTGCCACTACCTGAGCAACTCAAAGAAAAGATGGCGAACAGAGCCAAGAGCAAACCACTGGCACACACCCTCATTGTTATTCGCATGTTATTTTTGAACATATATACTCCATTGACCTTTCAAAGAAATCTGGCATCACGCCTATGGTTGGCTTGGTCCTTGTCTTTTCGATCCATTGAAGTCTGTCTTTCAATGTCTGTATCTCGATTGAGCTCACATCTTCGCCACTTGCAAGCCTATCTAGCAAATCCAGAACAACAAGCCCTAGATCCCCCATCTCGCTTTGTGCAGACGCCCAAGGAGCAAGTTCATTTGCCAGTGATGGCAACAAATGTTCGGGGGTGATGGCTAAAGTCAAGTCCCTGAAATCTTCAAACTGAGACTTTAGGACTGCCATCTCGCCATGATAGGAAGCGGTCTCATAAGCCAGAAAGAAGTCAGTGATTGCCTTGAGAAGTTCTGGCGCAGGCTCGTCCCACAAAGGTTTTGTGCGGTTCGTTTTTGACATCGTGACAAGACCTCTTGTGCCTCTTTCGTCGCCAAAGAGCGCTGCTGCGGTGTCCAGAGAGGTCTCTTCATTGTAAGCCTCTGGATTCCATGCGAAGTCCGCACCTGTTGCAAGCCCGAGCAGTGACGAAAACGGCAAAGGCATTGGATTCATTACGAAACCTTTTATGAGGGATGGCACTTCCTTAGCCCTTCCTGTGATTGGGGCAAGGTTTATGATGCCACTGTCTTGTGGGTCTTCGAGCACTGGGAAGTTGTCTGCTAAAATAGGGACACGATGAACAATCGCTTCAAACGCCTCGACATCATTCGCAGTTATGGTCTTGGAGACGATCTCGTTCCCTGTCCATGCAATCTCCCATATCTTGTCCAGATTTTGTCCCATGTAGGCAAGGTCAGTGTTTATGTCAGGTGCGAATAGATAATAGTCTCTAGGGCCATAGGCAAGCATCATATCGGGGAAAAGGCGTAAAACCTCGGTGCCGAGGCGATTCATGAAATCCGCAAGCCCCTCGACATAGGTGGAATACACCTCCATGTCCTCGTCATAAAACATCTTATCTGCGTCATCAAACGCAAGGATTATGCAGTCAACATTACAATCGTGCAAAGTTCTAATCTTGTCTATCATCGCATCGAAATCCTCTTTCTGGGAAAACTTCAAGAACAGAACTGGTCTGATTTCGAAGCAGAAACGCAAACGATTACGCTTTGCCTCGGCCCCTATCTTCGTGAAGAAGGCTTTGTCCGGTTCAGTAAAAGGGATTTTCCATAAGAGGTTTGTTCTTTGGTCGTCTTTAGGAGCATATGCATAGGCATTGAACTTCAAATCCGAAAAGACCTTAAGGATAGAAAGCCTGTCCTGTTCTTGCCATGGCTTGCCATAGAATCCCTCAAGCACGCCCCGCACTGGTGTCTCTGGATAGTCAACTATCAAAGCCTGTCGGACTTTTCTGTCTTTGATTAGCTGTTTGAGAGTCTTCAGTGCATAGAACCTGCCTTCAGCATCAAGCCCAGCAATGTTCGCGGTCACGCTCTTTCCATCTGTTGACTCTATTTTCAAGTAGTAAGCGCCCGCCACCTTTTTCACATGGAAACCACACTGTTTTGTTACAGTGTCAAAATCCGATTCATCCATCATCGTAACCACAAGTTGGGCATCGTCACTGACGGTCAAGCCTTTTTCCTCTGCAATCTCCCTGATCTCTTGTTCCTCCTGGGAGCTCGTCCCGTTACCTCTGATTGTCAAGATAGGGACTTCTTCACCTACCGCAATAACAAGGCGGGGGTTGGGCAAAACCCGAATCGCTTGACCAACGGTTGCGCTTGCGAGCGAGCAAAAGTTTTGTGGGGTGTCAAGTTGTTCAGTCGCCCCATCGTTCCCAGAAAACTCCGTTCCAAAATCTTCGCCTATCGCATCTTGTGGTTTTGTCGCCGATGTGGAACAACCCAGACAAAACGCGAACACAAAAACAAGCCCTGTTTGACGCACTATTGTCTCCACAAAAAGTCCCGTTAAATCTGACAACATGAGCAATAAAAGGTCAACAAAAAAGACAGGCTGTTTTTAAGGCGTCGTTATCAAGCCCTGTCGTGCGTCATAGTAAGTGACGGTTCTACGAAACATTCCATACCGAAAGGGAACGGCTTAGCAGGTTGTCTTCGGTCCTTTGGTGGCAACAGCCACCTTGTGCTTTTGACCATCCCGCCTGAGAAGAGAAACCACAAAATGTGATATTTATCAAGGTTGACATGAAACGATTTAGGCGAAACAGCCGATCAGTTTAATGACAGACCTGCTTCCCTTGCCACTGCCCGCGGGGGTGGCAGGGCGAAGCAAGCCTTGGGTGGG
>Ga0272449_1000957_pt1 | contig 31673 bp, 28 predicted proteins | sample YNPCB0241_FD_198679 | JGI IMG/M metagenome (GOLD analysis project Ga0272449, IMG submission 198679) | Hot spring sediment microbial communities from Yellowstone National Park, WY, United States - YNP-CB-024-1 | ecosystem: Environmental > Aquatic > Thermal springs > Hot (42-90C) > Sediment... | reverse complement strand
TCAAACCAAAAACTACGTTTTTGTGTTAAAAACCCTTTTGATTTAACTTCACATTCAAGATAACTTTCTACAGTAAGAGTAGTAATATAAACATCAAAATTGCCTAGGTCATCTGTATCAAAACTTAACAACTCTTCACCCGTTTTCTCCCACTTCAAACTTACCTGAGCAAAACTTAACGGTTCGTTTTTTGAAGAAGTCACACGACCTTTGAACCGACAAAACCTGTGAAACTTCATATCAGAAACATCATAATACCACATAGTACCTGAAATCTCATACTCTGCCGCGCTGTCACGGTCAACATTACGACGTAATAAACGGTAAATCTGTTGTATATGTGGTATCCAAAGCAGTTCAGGTTTGTTATCTAAATCTGTATCAATCAAAAATTCAAACACGCCATCAGCGTCCCAGTCAACCCTGCGGTATACCTGCGAGTTTAATTCTAAATCGCGGTAGTTTTCATACCCTTTTTCTAAGTTTCCATCTCTGTTACTCGCCATCTCCAAATTACCATCGCCATCAATATCCTGACAAATCACATCCACAGACATCTCTACCACAACAGCTGAAGAAACATAAAAATATGAGGTTGTCTGCGTGGTTAAAACAGCAGAAGTGTAAAAATACGGGTAACAACCATTGAACTCTATCGGGAATGAAAACCTATAATAATATGTTGAAACCTCGACAGAATAAGTATCTATCACAACACGATACTCAGCAACTTGATAATCAGCAGTTGACAAAAATATAGTGGTGGACAAATAAAGTGTAAAAGTATGGCTACCCACGCCTACTTGCCAAGAAAATGTTACCTCTCTGTCGACAGCAGAAACAACATTAAGTTCCTGTGAAAACATAACAAACGGTAAACAAAAAAATAATGTAATTAACAAAACTTTCTTACCCACTGCTTGTCCCCTCCTCAAGTATCCTGACAATCTCTAACTCACCGCGGATAACTTGCGGTGAAAAGGATAATAACCAACTCAACATGTTTTTGTTAGCATAAGTAAAAACAATTTTCACACCATCTGTACCAAACAAAACGTTTTTTTTAGGTTCTATCTTCATAGTTGACGGCGTTTTCAAACTTATCTCACCAAGCGGTGAATACATAACAAGTTCGCCTATAACATACCCGTCATCGGGAACCAACTTAAAAATGTTTTCAAAATAAGTTACTTCAATAACTTTATACCATTCGGTTTTATATCTTATCCTTTGTCCCGTAGTTTGCCGCTCAATTTTGTAAACATTGATGTCATTTTTTGTGTTATACACAACACCATCTGAACCTAAAACAAAAAGTTCTTCACCAGTCGACCTAACAATACGCATCTTCTCACGAACATATTGCGTAGTAACAAGATTAAACCCTTCAATTACTGCATATTGCAAAAATTTTTCTCTTTGAGTAATCTTTTTTATCGCAGTAAACGGGTCTTTTGTTATTTTTTCGTATATACCTGATGGTGTTGTCAAAACTATCGGGAACAAAATTAAACAAATAACACTTATAACAATTGCAGCAGAACCTTCCCGCAAACTGTCTACTGGTATCTGTTTAGAAAACGAAAACGGTGTCACCCAACGATGTAACGCGGGATAAAACAACGGGACGCCCATTGGAGATAACGCGTCTATAACCAAATGCGATATCAAACCAACAACAATTGATACCCAAACCCACCACGAAATCAATGCCACCGGGGATAATACCAAAGAAACTATAAAAACAAATAACAAAGAATGTATTGGTCCTCGGTGACCATACAAAATGTCAATGTCTTCTATATAGAACTCAAGACCTGGCGATAACCATTTTGAAAACCTGCTTAAATAAGTTGATACAAACGAATGCTTGATATCAATATCAGGTAGAAACACAAACGGTAAACCAACAAGCATTTTTAACTCCAACTTTTTGTCAAAAATTATAAGCAAGGCAAATAATACCAAAAAATACCCGCTGATATGTAATAATATTGACATATACACAGAATATTTTGAATACCATTCCGGCGAATAATCAGGTAACGCTACAAACTCGTCTTCCTCACTACGCATCAGCCTCCTAGCAAACAAGCGGTAAAACCATACGCCCATAACTGACAGCCCTGCATAAACAGCATAACGATAACTCTCAGGACCACGAAGGAATAAAAACCGCATAAAAAATAACACAAATACAAACAAAAACAATCCTATTGTTAAATCGCGGTATTTCAAACCCCAGCGGTGTAACTTCAGTTTTTCTCTAACATCTTCTGTGTTTATCAGTTTATCACCACAAAGAGATTTCAAGTTTTCAACACATCTTTTCACAGCACCGGGATAAAAATACATCAGTTTCAACCTGTTGTATAACATCCGATACGCAGGTAGCGTGAGGTTAAGTTTGCCAATCACCAGTGAGTCATAAAAATACTTTTTCTGTTTTTCTTCAGTAATTGGTAACACAACAACCCTCTCAAAATCATCAAACCACTCAGAATATTTGCTGGAAAACCTGCGTTCGTTCGTTGCTAAAACAAGTTTTGCTGTTGCTTTCCTAAACTGCATAAGTTTCTCAATATCAGAATCTGTGAAAAACTCAAAATCGTCAACAACTATGTAAAACGCCCTCTTGTATATCACAGTAAGCTGTTTAAACCCCCAACAAATCTTTTCAACAATGTCGTCAATCGTATAACTTTTGAAATTTTCTACTTCAAACCCCGCTTCAGTAAACTGCGGGAAAAACGAGTTGTAAAAAATCTCAAGTTCTTGACGACCAATGTTGTTAAAACTTATCTTAACATACAACTTACGGTTGTCACCAAAAAACTGACGAGAAAGTTTGTCTAAATAACGAATAACAACGTTGTCTATAAGATAACTCTTACCACTGCCCGTAGGACCTAAAATTATGAAACTATGACTTTTGGACAACAGTTCTACAATACGTTTCGTCTCTTCAATATGATGATTCTTTTCTTCAACCTCGTATTTAGACGGGAATATTTTTCTCACATTCCCCTCCTCGGAATGTTAAACCTTAATATTCTGTAAATCCCTTTTCTCTCTACACGACATAAAACCGTGTAAATATCTTTCCGCGTATTCGGACGCAGAATAAAAACCGCTCTTTTAGTTTTGAATTTCGTCGTTTGACCCAAACAAACCAAATCAGAAACAAGATATACATACTTAACCTTTGAAGTCTTCTCCGATGGTTGCTCCTCGTCCTCACCCTCAACCGCTTGTGATACAGCGGGTAATACAGTATACGTCAAAGGTTGTTTAGAAACCAAAATCAAAATGTAAGTGTTGTCGTCATACCAGTAAGATTGCGAACTATCTACTTCTTCCTCTAACGTCGCCGATGTAACAGCCTGCTTAAATTTCTGTCCTCTAAAAATTTGTTTCGCTGTCACATATCTGTTATCTGCTTCAGAAAAATATGTATAAGTAACAATAAAATTGTCAGTCGGAGCATAGATACTCTCGCCTGGGTTCAAAACAGAATAAAACTGTTTTGACGACGATGTTTTTACCTCAAGATTATACACAGTAACATCGGACGTGTTAAAAATACGTCCTTCAAGCAATTGTAACAAATCATAACAAAACGATAAAGACAAAACTGAAAACGGTAAAAGAATTATCATAAGTGTTTTTAATATATCACTTTTTGACACTTTTGATACTTCTGCTACTTTAATTTTTTTCGCCTTCCGTTTGTTCTTATCTTCATACATCATCTTATCAGCTTCTTCAAAAAGTTCTTTATAATCGTACCAAGAAGAAATACTATAACCTATTGAAACACGAGGAATTACTACATCAGCAGAATCACCAGAAGTGTTATCACTAATGCTAATTTTCTGTTCAATGTTGCCCCGCAACCTTTTAACAAAATGGCGTAGGGTTGAAACTGAGAATTCACCGCTGTCACGCTGTTGTGCTACTGGAAATATCACAAACTCATCACCGCCAAAACGACCAATAAGATCATTCTCACGACAAACCGATTTTATCCTTTTAGCGACAATCTTTAAAACTTTATCACCAAAGTGGTGACCATATTTGTCGTTTAACTCTTTAAAATTGTCTAAATCAACCACAATCATCGCTGCTGGTAAACTAAGTTTTTTGTTTATATCAATACATCTCTTGACTTCTTTGAAAAAATCTATCTTTCTAAGAAATCCTGTCAACGGGTCTAACTTGTGCTTCTCTTTCACACGCTCAATCCTTTCTTTAACTTCTCTTATTAGCATCTCTGTAATATCTTTATACACATCAATACGAAAAGTCTCTAACAAATCCATTAACAAACGGTAAAAAATAAAGTTGGACACAACAGAACATACTGAAGAAAACAACAGTGCGCCAAATGCTGACATCAACCCTAATAATTTTCTATAAACAAACAAAAAAATTGCCATGCTTGTCAAAGTCACAGCAATTGTGACCAACAGTTTGTAGAAAAACAGTTTCAAATAATCTGTTTCGCTGAGCAAAACCGTGTATAATACCAACCACATACTCACTGAAAAAACTAATGTGTCTATGTTCGCTAAATATAATACACCGAACACGGGTAATAAAATACTACCCAAGATTATAAACCCTACACAAAAAAACACAATCTTTAACAATTTTACATACTTTTCTTTCACCTGTGGTAAAACTGCTTCACGATAGCCACGAATATAGGAATATACGCAAGAAACTAAATAACTGCCACATACTACAGCCCAGGGATAAAACCCTAACCCTACCACCCCTTCAAATCTGCCTATGTCAATTGTCGTAGCGTATCTAACTATCGCTGAAGGATAAAAACATAATAAAGAAATAAAAACATTAACAAAAACCCTATCTTGCGAAGATGGCGGGTTAAAAGTTCTAAACCTAAAAACCTCACCCGCCAAGTGTTGGTATACGCAACCGACCATACAAAAGCAAAATAACTACACCATAAACCTGTAAAATATGTCATCTGCATCATAAAAACCGTCTTCACAAACGCGGTAAAAAGGTTGCTTAACACCCACATCAAACCTGTAAGACAAAATAACGAAAAATAACGGTCTACTACAGTAAGATATTTGCGGCGGTAAAAATGATATAACCATACTGATAACAAAATCAAAAAAGACGCTGTGTTTGTAAAAACGAATATAAACCTCACTTTTTACCCCCTTTGAGCAAACGTCTTAGTTCTAACGCTTTTTTATATATCTTGTCATAACCTGCTGAAAAATCAAAATTTTTTATAAAAGACAAAATTTCATCATCTTTAACCCGTTCTGCACAATCTTTAAGATTATTAACCATTTCAACCAGTTCAGCGGATTCCACAGGTTGTGAAACAAGTTGTTCTGTCTGTAGGGTATGTTCCGACGATATGGGGACATTAGCAGGGGTAGGGTCAGGCAAAACAGAAATATTATCACCTGACCCTACAGAATCAACAGATATTTTTTGACGAGGCATTCTTGTTTTTCTGATTGATCTATCAATATCTTTTAACAAAAAGCCACTCTCTAATACCCTAGACAAATCTATAATGTACCCTTTGTCAGTTGCTTGTAATTCAACCACTCCTTTCGCACGTAACCCCTGCAACCCTGCATAAACATTCGGCTTAGTACAACCAAAACGATGCGCAATCGTGCTTAAAGAAAGTGTTAAACGTGTCGTTTTTTCCTTCTTGGCAATCTTAATCAGGTGATTCAAAATAGTTAATTCCCTTCTAGACAGTTTTACCACTATATTTTCGTCGTAACCTTCCATAACACCTTCTCTCTTGTCACCGTTAATTTGTTCTTCCATTATAAACCCTCCGTAGTTTATTTTGTTAATGCTTCTTAATTATTTTTATTAACGCTTTCTAATTGCTTTTATTAACGCTTTCTAACTTCACACCGCTTCCAAGGGCAGTGTAACAACTCGCCAGCTGTAATTTCACCACGTCTTATCAACTTAATCGGGACAGGGTCTGCCAACTCTATCCTCAACCTCGCCTTTCTACTTTTGATATTTTTGCTACTTTTGAAACTATCAGGGTATTCAACAACCCGTCCTTTTGCTTCTATCACACGTACAAGCATTGTTGTTGCAGGGAAAATTATGCAATCAGCATAAAATTCCGTGTTCTCTGACAAAACAATACAATCACACCAACTAAACAGTTCGTTGTCAGAAAAGTCATACCTGTAAATTTTGCCTGTTTTTACAAGATTTTCGTTCATCTCTTACCCTCCCCATTACAAATTTGTATGGTGATTTCTTTGGCGGTGGACTTTTTAATGGGTCACCTATATAACACAACACACCATCTGAACTAAACACGCTAGCGCTCACAGGTGTGTATCTAACACCTAAACTAACAAGAAAAAACTCATCCAACCCGCTCTTCGGAACATAGGCGTATACACAGGGCGAATATAAACGAACAAGACGGCTACCATAACTCGTTTTAAAAATGTATAAATAATCACGACGACTTAGTTCACCTGCAAATAAAAACGAATGTTCTCCATATCTTAGAAAAAACATTGAAGAAATTTCTTCATGAACATACTGCCGCGGATAAACTACATCTATCACAACAATGTACCTCTGCTGCAGAAAATCTATTTTTGTGCTTACATCAAAAATCTGCGGTTTTATATTGTCTTCTATTGTTTTAATCGCTTTTAAAACGCTAAAACTTGCTTTATTCGGCGCGATCTTGCCATAATTAATGGTATACACGCGGCGAACATCAAAAAGTTTAAAAACCTGTTCTAAATTGCCACAAGAAGACGGTTTTAAATCAGGTAGTATCAACCAGTCAATCACAGGCTTTTTAATTTTACACTTTCTGCTTAAAATTTCCTTCACCTGCCGCACTGCTTTCTCGTCTTCCGCAGAACCTGTGCCAAAAAGTAAATTACCACCTTCAGGAAGTAAAACCAGCGCTAAAATACCTTTGGTGTCAAAGGTATACACCTGCAACTGATACGGGTATAAATCATGATAATTAAACGCTACACGACTTGACCATTCGTTTGGAGTTACACAATACAACCTAAGATTCTTCTTTAATGTTTCTACATCAGCAGTTATCTTCGCTAAGTCAAAAGCGTAATACAATTCATCAACAACATTAAAATCACCGTATTTAGTCCTAAACTTCACAATCGCTTCCGCCATCTCCGGTGTCACCCAAGGCAAACGGGTCAACTCGTTTATAGACGCAGTGTTTAAGTTTGCTTTTAACCTCACATCGTACCAGTTGTCTGCAAATACTAAACTAAACAAAAGTAGTGTAGTCAAACCTGTTTTCTTCATTTTTTTTATACACATCCTACCACGCGGTAAAAAACTATTAATCCCTACCACCTCTCTCCTCCATGTTTTCCAACTCGTCAATCAAATCCTGCATCGCCTGACTTTTGAATTCTTCATACAACTTCTCTCGTTCCTGCTGAGCTATAATTGACTTACGCGGTTTTTTCACTACTTTTTTATCACTGGGATAATAAAATAACGCACTATCAAACAAAAATACATCACGGTCAGAAACAATAGGATTGTTCTTCGACTCAGTCTTCACAGGATGCGGGGTTATCACAACACGAGGATCATCATAACAAAACATCACACCTAACCGCGATTTCTCTATCGGCATAACTACAACATAAAACGGGTATGATTGATAACAATCTATCTCAACATTGTGGTCAACAAAATGTACAGGTAAATCTTTGACGGGTTTCAAATATTTCAGCGGTAGAAAAATCTTCTTCACACGAAAATTGTTAGATATCCACGAAAAATCGGTATCAGGACAGGTCACAACCAACCAATCTACAATGGGCTTTAGAAACAACGAAGATTTTAACTTGCTTTTGAAAAATTTCACATCAAGAGCGTCAGCGTCACGGGTCAAAACTACAAAATTGCCACCATCGTAAAGCTTAAACAAATAGTTCACACCATCATCAGTCCTGCGGTAATAACAAATTGTCGGGTTGATCAAATCTTGAAGCGTATCAGCCACCCCAACCTGCCAGTTCTTCTCTGACACAGCGTACAGGTTAGCCTGTGAGCAAAGATATTTCACATAATCCTCACTTACTGGTAAACTCATCTCCCAACAGGCGTTGTATATCTCAGAGACAGTTTTAAAATCACCATACTTCTGACGATATACCAAAATAGCATTGGCTACTTGTGGAGTAATACCAGGAACTGAAAGCAACTCTTTCTCAGTAGCAGTGTTTAAGTTCACATAGTGTGTTGCAAAAAGTAGCGAAGAACATAAGATTAACAAAAATGTTAACTTTGCGTTCTTAAACAACTCTTTTACCTTCTCCTGAGATAAATTTAACGCTGTAACAAGTCCTTCATAAATAAGCAACTCTATCAACTCTTTCCATTGTTTTGCTGACTGTGGGGTATACAAACCTTGCTCGTGGTATAGTTGTTTTATTTTCTCTAAAAATTTTTTATTAATCACAACCCACATAATATTTGTCCCTCCATTTTTAAAATTCACACCCCGAGACCGGGGAGGCAATCAGGCAGCCTCGGGGTGTGGTCTTCTAAATATTCTCCTTTAATTTCTTCTCAACTTCTACCTCAAGCTCAGATATCAAACGGACGAAATCTTCCTCACTTAAATCCGAAACTTTTTGTTTTAACCCCAACTTTTTCTTCACATTAACCACAAGTGTCTGTTGTTCAATTGTGTCAGAAGAATACTTCTCAACAATGGACAATATCTTTGCTAACCGCTGCGAGGCGCTCACGGGTTTCTCAACTCTCTTTTCTTCTTTCTTTACCTCTTTTGTTTCCTTGGGTTTTTCTTCTTTTTTTACCTCAACAGTTTCTTGTTTCTTCTCAACTTTCTTTTCTTCAGTCACAAGCGGAACTTCTTCTTTCTCGGGTTCAAAAACCACTACCGCTTCTTCACCAGATTGTTCTACTACTGGGACTTCCCCCTCAACAACACCAGCAAATTCCGTTGTTTCTTCTGCTTCAGAAACCAACTCTATTGGTAATTCTGGAACTTCCTCGCCACCTAACTCTTCAACTGTATACAGCCCACCTACAACATCAGGAAATACTTTACGTGCACAACCCGAGATCGCACGCGCTACTAACAACTCTTTTGTGTACTTTTGCCAAGATTCTTTGCTCAAAAGCCCAGCACGTTTCGCTTCTTCTATTGTGAAAGTATATTTGAATGATATCACACCATCTTTTCTCTCCATCTCACACCATGCAGATGTGCCATCGCCACCAAATTGTATCTTTTTCGCAAGACCACTGCGTAAGATCAACGCTAACATACCAGCACTGTCTATCGCAACTTTCTGATTAACCACATAGAGATGCGATATCGCTTCCAACGGCGGCATGTTCAACTCCTTAGCCTTCATTATCAACACAGCAATCTTCTCTTTTGTGTTTAACTCTTTCGGCAACATACCACTTTTGAGTAGTATCTCTGCTTTTCTCAACACAACATCAAGTGACTTCCCTTCATCCTCTTGAACAAGGACAGGTTGTAATTGTTGGTTTGTTTGATTGTTGTTTTTCTCTGTCATATTTTTTACCTCCCCTTTTTAAAATGGTACATATCCCTCAGCCTCTTGCGAAGAAACTGAGGTACCGTTGGTTTGAATAGATTTCGATTCTATCTTACCCAAAAATTCTAATCTGTCTACCACAACACGAGGATTGTTGTAAACTGTGTCTTTGTCTTTGCGTTTAACAATCTCCAAACGTCCACGTATAGATATCGCACGACCTTTTACCAAATGTTTAACAATTTTAGCAGAACGTTCACCTAAAATAACAAAATCTACAAATACTGTTGGTACATCTTTGGGTTTTCTATCATCTCGAATTGCTAAAGTACCCACACATAGCTGTTTACCATTACCAGTCTTTATTAATCTAGCATCTTTTACTATATTTCCTGTAAATATAACTAAATTCATAAATACCTCCTTTCAAATAATCTTCACTTGTGGCTCTTCTTCTGTGTAAACTTTTACACCGGGTATTTCCTCACCTTTCTTAACTGCTTCAGCGATTTTCTTATCATTAGGTTTTAAATACTCACGCGGAAGTTTGCTCTCATCTTCTACCACCCACTTTTTGACAACACGAAATGTTATCTCACCACCGCTGACAACTTCGTTTTTAGCAAGCGTGGGTGTCACAACAACAGGTGGTAAATCAGAAGAACCTAACTCGTTCTTTATCCGTTCATAAATCTCTTTCTCTTGCTGCTTAAACTCTTCCCATTTCAAAGCACGATATTGAACTATCTTTTGTCTCAAAATTTTGTCTGCTTCTTCTATCGGTTTCAAATATTGGTCAAAATACGCGTTTACACGGCGCATCTGGTCATAAAGCGGTTTAGAGAAAAATTGTCTTTTGCTATCTAACTCCAACTTTATCACAGACAAACTTAATAAATATTCCAACGCTTTTTTGTAATCATCAACATTCTCTATCGTCATCGTCAAAATTGTATCACGGATCTGTTCAGCACGGTTCCACAAATGAACTATCTCTTGTTCCTCAACCCCTTGCACAGACAAATTGTCGGTTTTCAGTGTTTTATTCATTGTTTTATACCTCCCCTTATAAAGTATTTCCAAAGTTCATACGCGTACAAAAATAAAGTAAAAAGTTTGTCTAAATCCTCAACTTTCTTTGCTTCAAAGTCAGCGGTGTTTTTACCAAAACGGATAACCCAACATTCATCTACCTTCTGCCCCGTCATCTCTTCATACGCCACTTTGTATGCTGCTACTTGAACAAGATATTCTTTGTAAATCGCTGAAGATGTCTTCCAGTCAGCTAAAACAATCTTACCATCAACCTTGCCTACAAAATCAAATGTGCCAGCATAAAAGTATTTCTTGCTCACAACCAGCTTTTCTGTCTCAACAACTTCTACCCCGCGTTTCTTCTTCCAGTCCAAAAACGCAGAAACACAATTTTGTACAGAAGAAACATATTCGGGTTTTATCTTTAACTCCACACGTTCACCCCTAAATAGCATGTAAATCACATCGTGAACTATATCGCCAATACTTGTTGCTTTTTCGCTTTTTTCAACAATCTCAGAAAAATTTGTCCTTTTAAACCACTCAACTAACTCTGGCTTGTTAATAACTTTCAAAATCTCTGTTACTGACGGATATTCTATCCCATCTATCACATAGGTTTTCATTTTATATACCTCCCTCTTGATCATGTAATCTTTTTATCTCTTTCGCCTTCCAGTAAAGCTTTAAGAATTTTTGATAAAAACGATCGTGGAACTTCCACAAAGCATGGTAACTCATCCTCCCCGCCAAGTATTTCCGTATCACCCACGGCTCTTTTGACCAAGATACTAAAAATTCTTTAACAACAGGATCGCCTGAACTCATCATTAACTGCAATACATCATCATCAAATTCTTCTAAACTACCTGCTACATTACGCCAAAATGACAACAACATCTCCATCGCGTTAACACCTTTCTTTGAAAAACGCGGTTTGGTAAAATATAACCACCCAGCCATCAGATTTCCTCCCAATCTATTGTTTTTTTATCAGTTCTCAATAAATTGTATATTTTCAGAACATCTTGTCTTAAACTTTCAAACAACAAATCTATATTACGCATATTTACCTGTTCACCTTTTTTATACTTGCTTAACAAACAATCCAAATCCTGCCAGGTAGTAAAAAATTCTTTTGCTAAAGGATGTGATGATTTTAAAAATCTACACAACTGTGCACCATCTAACTTGTCCCATAAGTTTCTTAAAAATCCGTAAAAGTCATAAATCATCTTCTCTATCATCTTTGTTCTCCTTTTTGTAATTTATCCATAATTGGCGAAACTTCCGCCAGGACCCACGAAAACCATTCTCTCTAAACCATCTGTATTTTTCTCGTAAACCCATTTCATCTAAATCAACACCGGTTAACAATGAGTATTCAAGAATTTGATTAAAAGATTCTTCCAAAATCTTACCACGCGGGACCGGAGTAACACCACATTCTTTTAATACCTTACTCACAGTTGTCCTTGAAATACCCAACCTCCTAGCTAGCTCTCTTACCCCAATCATATCAGAATAGTTTTCTATTATTCTTCTTTTTGTCTCTGGTTTCATAAAAACCTCAAAATTTCTGGTTATTTTGTCAACCAGCAAGTATTAAAAAGTAATACCAAGTTGACAAAATAACCAGTTTTTTTAAAGAATTAAACTCAAAATTTTATGGTTATTTTGTCAACTTTTTTTAGAAACTTAAAAATTTTAATCTAAAACCCCAAAATTTTTGGTTATTTTGTCAACTTTAACCCTAAAAATTAGCATATTGTCAAAAAAGAGTGCTTGATTTTTCAAAGAAAATTATTAACACTAAAAATACTATTGATTATTTTATTAATTATTTTTTTATTATATGTGTGTATATATTTTTAGTGTTAAGATGGTTTTTCAAAGAACGATGAATTACCCACATCAATATCTTGCTGTACCTCTGATGATAATTCTTCTTTCTCCCCATTAACCCTTATGTGGGCAAAAGTATCATAAACTTTGTCTTTTAGCCACCACTTGGGATTTTCCATACTATCTCTTTCAAGTATCCCTAAACACCACATATCTTCTAAAAGATAAAATGTTGTCATATGTGGCATTTTGAGATCTTGTGCTATCTCAGAAGTTGATTTTCTAAAATTTGAATTATTCCAAAAATACTCTAATATTTTATACTTCTTTGAAGGGACAGTCATAACTGCTACTTTCTTTGCTATTTCAAAATCTTCGTTTTTTGCTTCACAACGAGAATGTAATACTGCTAGACTTTTTGTGAAAAGGTATATTTGTTGTGCCATCCTAACAGGTACCTCAGGAGCAGGAACATATTCTACATCTTTCCTGTGATCTCTTTTTACCCCACTCCTGATCAAGGTCACTAAATCTGCTACTTTGACAATGTTGTCAACCATATATTTAGGAACATTAATCTCTTCTAATATATCAGGATCTATCCCATCGTGGAAGTATTTTATTGCTTCTTGTATTTCCTCACGCATTTTTTCTTCTTGCCCTATCTGTTCAATACCACGACAAGCTAGTATTTGTCTTCCCTCATGTGGAGGACGATACAACAGAAATCTTTCACCTAAGGTCTGATCTATTTGCCTAAACACCTCATATACTTCAGTACAACCAGCAAGCATTGTAATTTTACCTTCCCATTTAACAACCTTTCCTGTACCAAAACACTTTGTATATGCTCCATCCCAAATTTCTCTCATCTGTTGGATTATTTCGTTTCTGCTATCAGCAGACAGTTGTAGTATTGTTGTAAAATCCTTAAAAACTATTACTCCATTCTTAATCATACTAAGTAAACCAGAAAAGTTTTTATCACCAGATACAAATGTTTTGTCAGTTATTTCAGAAATCATATTAACATTGTATTTTTCTAAAACTGATAAATCTCTTAAGATAGAAGTTTTTGTACCCGAAGGTGGCGCTACAATCAGTATCCAAAGTGGTTTTGCTGAAAATAAATGTGAGATTAAAACCGCATGGACGATTTTTAAATAATCTTTATCTTCAATATGGAACCATTTTTTATACGCGTTTATGACTCCGTTAAAATCTCTAAATTTTTTTACCTTCTCTATAAACTCCCTAAGTTTTTTATCCCTAACTTCTTTTGCTTTCTTAAGTGTTGTTTCTAAATAACTATTATAATGACGACCTTTCTCAAGGGTTTTATAAGAGATTTTGTATTCTGGGTTTAAAAAAACTGAATATATCATCTCATCGCTAAAATGTGCTTTTACTAGTGCTATCATCACCGCTAAATCTAATTCTGAACGCGACTTGTATTTTTGATGTTTGGTTGGATCATACCCGTTAATAATTGCGTCTTCTACCCAATAAGGCAGATTATATTGTTTAATGTCTACCTGTGGGATGCTGTCTACTATAATTATTCCATCTTTTATCACTGTGGGCTTCTCTTTGTAAAACTTCTCAAAATCTGTGATTTTGTATCTTCCAAGGTCAAAGTTAAACTCTATTATCTCAACTTTTTTAGGATTGTTTGGATCTTTGTTGTTATATGTCTCTGGTATACGAAGGATGCGGGTTACATCTGATGTGTTGTCTCCTTTTACTTTTTCTGAGATACCACGCATTATCCCTTCTACTTTCTCTACTTCTTCTTTTGATGTGATTCGTATTGGTTCAATTAGCCAGTATAAATGGTATCCGTTGCCACTTCTTACTATAATATGCGGTTGGTATTCAAAATCTTTCCAGGTTTGCTCTACACTATCTACATCTGACCAAAGACAACAAACTTTTTCTATCGCCTCTTTCTTACCTGATTTTATCACTCGTTCACAAACACCGTACCACATCTCGTATCTATTTATCCTTTCTTCTGATTTGATTAGTGTTTTGATAAGCTTTTCTTTTGAAGAAAAAAATCTCCTTTTTACAATATCTTGTTGTCCACCATTAATTTTGTATCTTACTTCTATAAAACCTTCTAAATTCGGAAAAATCGAATTAAAAAACATTTTTAACATATTTTTATCCATATCATATTGTCTCCCAACGAGAAATTTTTTCAAACTCTTCAATCGTTTTAAATCCAAGTATGTTATATTTGACAAAAAATTCTAAAAGTTTATAGACAACACTGCGGGCAGAACGGCCAGCAAAAATAAATGGTACATTATATTTTATCGCCCAGGAACACAAGGAACTTAAAACAACTTTTGGTGTGACATAACCATATTGCGATCTTGCTATATCAGCTAAATTCCCTTCTATCACAATGTATTTGTATTGGAGTAAAGAAAGTTTCTTAAGCTCGTTTTCAAACCGCTCACGCTCTCTACCGCAAACAGCAAAAAGTTCAGGAATCCTTTTTCTTTCTATCGCTATGAGCTTTTCAAAAGTGAGCAGGCGACCTTCTACAGGATAGCCTGCAGTATAGTCGCCTGCTGGTAATGGTTTATAAACCATCTTATCAAACATAAACGGCTCCTGCTCCCTCGTGTCAACAACTACAACAAACTCATTTATTATTTTTTCTTTCCCAGGCTTTCCCATACAAGTTGTGAGTGTGGTCCTATTATTCTGTTGTTCTCAATGTATCTTTTTAACGCACTTTCAGGTACCCTTATTACCCATCCTATCCTTATACCTTTAAGGTCGCCTATCTTCACAAGAAAATACACTGTATAAGGAGATATGTTTAGTATCTTTGCTACTTCTTTTACTGTGTAGAATCTTTCTTCCATAGCAGTTTAAACCTCCTTGGGAAAAATTTAATTACACCGCGCGGTGCAAAGTTTCTACTCCCTCCATAAATATATAAGCCCCTAGATACCCCAGTTTTTGGACATGGGGGTCAAAAATTTTTTTTAATCTTTTTTATCGCACGATATATTCTTTTACTTATCACCGAATACGAACAGTTTAACGACTTCGCTATATCTTTTAAACTTTCAGAATACACATACCTGCGAATTAGAAGTTCTTTTTCAAAATCTGAAAGCGAACTTAAAATCAAATCCAAACTATAAGGCGGTGAACTTTCTTCTAACTCAACCTCATCAAGCGGTACTATCTTTGATTGAAACAAATTGTACTTCTCAACATAGCGACTTATCACCTTGTTTATCTTGCTTAAAATCCTCAATGCAAGTTGCCTGCTGTGTTTTTTAAAATCAAACCTTAATACAACTTTGTAAAATGTTTCAAACAAAAATATCTCAAGGTCATCTTTTTCTGGGAATCCCTTGTATTTAAACAAAATCTTGTTTATCCCACGTTCAAACAAAATATAAAGAAATTCAAAACTAACAACCCCGTCTTTTAGTGCGGAAGACAAAACATTCAAAAGAATATCACATTGTGCTGAATAAAGATTTTTTGAAAAATATTCTTTTAACTCGTCAAACGAAGAAAATTTATCAAAATAAAATGGATAATATCGTTTAAGTAATACAAACTGCCTTTTTAAACTTTCATAACTGTAAAACCATCCCCGCTTCATAGCGGAGATGGTTTATAATTAGCAAAACAAAAATTCGTGGTCTTTTTGTGGTTTTTTTGTGGATTTTTTGTGTTTTTTTTGTGGCTGAATTTTAACCAAAACAAAAAATTTATGGATAAGTTGGGACAAAATCAGTAAATTTGTGGTTTGTGGAAAGAAAAAATTGGGTAGGTGACAATAAAAATTTATATTAAAAAATCAAAAGAAAACAAAATTTGTGGCTTTTTTGTGGCTAAGATAAGAAAAATTTGTGGCAAGTTTGGCTAAAATTTGGGAAAAATTGTGTTTGAAAGCAAATCACACCCCCATTTTCAAGTAAAAAAATTAGGGGCAACTTTGCAAAAATTGATATACTTTTAGCAAAAATTTAAACCATACAAAAACAAAAATCTGTATTTTATCGTCGGAAAAAAGAAAACAAAAATTTTTAGTGTACTACAAAAATTGATTTGTTTTAAAAAATCAAGCAAAAATAAATTCAACAAAACCTGCCTGTAAAATAATAGGTAAGTTGACATTCTTTAAATGGTGAGGCAAATTTGTTCCTCAAAACTTTAAGATTAACAACAAACCCTACCTTCTGTGAGTTGCGGACAATATATCTCTTCAAAGTCATCAAGATTCTTATAGAAGTGAAAAAATTTATTGGTACAGATATCGCATCGTATCCAACAACCGTTTGTTTATAACGATGAAAAACTGCTCTCACCTGGTCAACTAAAATTCCTATACAACCTGTTCGTCGTATTTCTTGTGCTAAACTACGCATAAATTTTAATATGCCAAAATAATGACCCGCTTGCAAAAAGTTTGACAAAAGTTCTTGTTCTATCTCGTATTGTGACACAATCGCTGACATCGTGTCAACCACAATGCAATCAACTAATTTTTTGCTAACCAACTTCTTTATCACACCAAGCGCTACATCTATATTGTCAGGTTGACAAAGCAAAATCTTGTTTAAATCTATACCTAACAAACTAAAAAATTTTGTATCAGCAGTGTGTTCTGTGTCAACAAAAAGAATATGCTGTTTTGATATGTTGTTCGCAATAGTCAACGCAAGCGCTGTCTTACCACAAGATTCTTCACCACAAAGTTCTACAATATGTCCCTTCGGAAATCCACCTATACCTGTTATCTCGTCAACCTTCTTTATTTTGGTGGAGAGTATCTCTGCTGGTAATTTTTGCATTAGAGTTATAATTTTTTATTGATATTTTTGTATACATACAAAATATAAATTGACGAGTCAACAAGGGACATTTTTAGAGATTTTGATTAAATTAGCAAAATTATTGTAAAAACTAATTTTTTATTTGCTTGAATTTTATCTAGTTTTTTAATAAATTAAATAATAAAAAACTAAATTAAAATGAAAATGGAGGGAATCAATGTGGAAGAAAAGAATAGTAATTGACCCAGAAATTTTAGCTGGGAAACCTGTAATTAAAGGTACAAGAATTTCAGTGGACTTTATTTTAGAACTACTTGCTAATGGTTGGTCATATGAACAAATTCTCAAAAATTATCCCCAACTTAAAAAAGAAGATATATTAGCAGCAATTGCTTATTCTTATGAAATTATCAAAGAAGAAAAAACATATTCATTAAAATGAAAATTCTTGCTGATGAAAACATTCCAAAATATGTATGTGACGCTCTCCGTAAAATAGGCATTGACATAATTAGTATAACAGATATAATGCCCGCAGCAAAGGACAAAGAAATTTTAAATTTCGCAAAAAAAGAAAATAGAATAATTCTTTCTTTTGACAAAGATTTCTGTGAGTTAGTGTTTAGACAAAAATTTTCAGCAAAGGGTGTGATTTTACTCAGATTCACTCCAAAATCGCCAAAATTTATTGTAAATAAAATTATAAATTTATTTGAAAATTACGAGAAAGAATTAGAAAATAACTTTGTAGTAGTAGAAGAAAATAGAATAAGAATACGAAAAATATAAACCGAAAGTAGAATTACAATTTGATACCATCAAACTCAAATTTTTTTTAACTCATGCCCATCTTTCGTTTTGCAAATAACTATATTTTGCAGTTGCCTGGGTTTCATATTTGTTTTGGCAAATTATACTTGTGTTGTGATGCGAGTTTTCAGTTGCAAAATGTGCTATTTAAAATTCTAAATTTATTCTTTACACTACTTTTAACTAATTTCTGCAACCAATGGTTGCAATTATAACTATGACTTAACATTGTGAACCTTTCTTTCTAACTCTTCTTCTGTACAAAATGGACATTTTGGTGGCATAAGGATGATACCTCTGTTTTTATTAATTATCTTATTTGCAAAAACTTTTATTTTTTATCTATAGCTTTTTTAGATTCGCTAGGAAATCAACAAAAAAATATTACATAAATCTTTGCTAATAAAAAAAGGAGTATTAAATCATTCTGTCTTGTTATATTTGTCATAAATCGGACGTAAAAATTCGTATCCTCGGCTACCATAGATATTACAGATTTTATCTGCTTCTCCTTTTTTACCTTTTTGATAGAGAAACTCAACTATTGATTTAATATCTTCTTGTCTAAAATCTGGTGTTGAGTTTTTTAGCATCTCTAAATATATTTCTCCAATAAACTCAACACTTTGTCCTTTATCTTTTAACTCATTAAGATATCTAATAAAAAAAGATGAATGGTAATTTACATCTACATATCGAGCAGACATTTTTACCATCTCAAAATTTTCAGGATTTATATCTGGAAGGAACACCGTTAACTTACACAATTCTGACAATATTTTTTTATCATCGTTAGTTAATTCATTTCCTTGTTTCCCTTTATATTTATTTTCAAAAATCCATCGCCAAAAATCTATAATTTTTGCTATTTCTTTGTTTTTAATTGATTGATCTTTCTCTTGTTTATATTCTTTTTCTTGCATCCAAAAATAATTAATAATTGATATTACTTGTGACACTTTCCATTTATCAAGCAATTTTCTAAATAAACTATTTTCATCGTTTATATTTTCAATTTCTCGTAAATATCCTATAGAGATATGTTTAACAAGAAGCTCTGTTGAATAACTATCTTTAAATGAATAATTTATTGCATATTCATAATTCTTACTCATTAATTTATACAATTCTTTATATTTATAAACTTTTTCACTAAACAAATATCCCTCCATAAAAGCTTCCCATAATTCTTTATTTTTAATAGTAATTGTCTCTATTTTCTTTTTAGTCCATTCTTTATCTATGTAATAGAAATATGGTAGATATATTCCAAACCAGACATAACTCTCTATTATTTTATTATTTAAAAGAAAATCGTATTTATTCACTAATCCATTCACTAAATGGCTGTATTCTCTATCAGTTCTTTTTACTCTTAGTGCTAACATAAATAATGCTTCTGTAACTTTACCAAATGTTGAATTTAGAGCAAAAGTTACATAGTCCGTTATATCTTGATTTTCTACTATTTCGCTTTTTAACAACCTATCTATTATTAAAAACAAAATCTTTTGTGCTATTTGAAGATGGTCATCTAGAAATGACTGATTATCATCATATGCCCATTGTCTAATAAGTTCACTTATTATTTCTATAATCCAAAGATGATTTGGTTTAAATCTATCTCCTTTAACTTTATATTTATCATTCCAAAAATCTTCTGGAACAATATATTTTTCAATAAAATCAAAGAGTTTCACAAAGTTAATTATTTTTTTATTTTCTAATGCATCGCGAATTCCCCATAGAATATAATATACATATAAATATGCTGTTGTTAAAAATGGCGATAGATTATCAATAAATTTTTCTGGTTTTTCAATAACTGCATCTTTCAAAACGTTAGCTAAACCATCTACAGTTGGACCTTTCCAAAAATCAATTGTTCTAAATGTCTCCAGATATTCTGCTAATTCTTCATTAGACATTCTCAATATTTCATCTTTAGTTAATGGAGATGGACCTGGTCCCACACGAATTTTTGGTTCCTTAAAAGTAATTTCCTCTTCTTCTTTTGTAACATCTCTATATTTTTTATACAGCGATTCAAAATCATCATCTTCTTTTAGCGCTGAATACCATTTTTGCCTTTGATATGCAGAATAAAACTCTCTATATTTTTCTTCAGGATGAGGTTCTCGTGGAACTTTTGTTTCTATAATGTTTTTAATTTTTCCTTTTTCTTCTGAAGAAAATTGACTTACATATCTTTGCAATATTGTGTAAACTTCGGCCTCAAAATGTGGGTTGTTGAAAAGGTCTGCTTCTTTATCTTCTCCTATCATTTTCCAGAAAATATCTTTATAATTATTCCAATCATTTCCAATTACAAATAAAATTAGTCTTTTAAATAATGGATATTTGTATTCTGTAAGTAATTTTGGGATTATTTTTTCTTTTGTGACTTCTATATTATTTTTTGCTTTTGCTGAAAGGATTTCTCTTAATATTAAAGTAAGCGTTACTTCACAGCTTGAGTTAAATTCAGGATTATCAAATAATGAGTTGAACCATATATATGAAAAATCATATTTTGAATCTTTCTTTTTAAAAATACTTTGCAGTTTATCTGCAAGATTAAAAATAATGTTTTCACTACACTTTTCTCCAATTTTTTTAGCATTACCTTGATTAATAAAAGATTCTATAAGATAATGTGTATCTACTATTGTCTTTGGTTCTACTGTTTCAAGTTCTAATAATGCAATTGTAAGTTTTTCGTCTTCTGTTCGCTCTTCATCTGGTTTATTAAATATATGTTCATATTTTTTCTTTATTTCTTCCTTTTGTTGTTCAGTATATTTAGGAATCCATTTCACTTGAGTCACAAAATCTACTATCTTTTCTGATTTTTGACAATCATTAGGATTGTTACTATCTAAAAATTTTGGTAAAAGTTTTTCTAAAATTTCTGTAGCAGGAAGCATATTATCAAATTTTGAATCAAGCCACACAGGTATCAAATCTAATATTTCATCAGTAATTTTTTCTGTTGGTAAGTTTACTAAAATCTTAACAAAATACCACCATATGCGATAGTTATCTAAACATTTACCATTTTTTATGTGATACTTTGTTACATCTTTAATTATGTTCAGTAATTCATCAATATATTTTTCATTCCCAGGTTCTGTTACTTGTTGTGAAACTTTTTCTAAGTAATCTAATACATTCCAATGTGGTATTGACCAATAGTCTTCTTTGTCTACAGGCTTTGGTTCTGGTGCTTTTTCTGGAACAAAGTATCCTTCATTTTTGAGGACCTTAAACCATTTTACATCTTTAACTTTTCTAAAAAAATAATCTTCATACTCTTTTCCTTCTTTTATCAGTTGTAAAACAGTTTCTTCTTTAGGAGTTAGAGTCATTTTTTAAAACTACCTCATCAATTAATTTTATTTTATCCAAAAATCCTTTAGATTTAGCTATAGCACTAATTTTCTCTGACCAATCTTTAAGTATTTCTACAATTTGTTCATATCCATACTTTATTGAATAAGGGATTAGTTTAATCCCTAAATCTTCATAATATTCATGAAGAAAATCGAGTAAAAGAGCTTCTTGTTCAAAAATTGGGTAAAGCATAAAGTATCTAAAATCTTTTTTAGTTCTGTAGTCGATATTCTTCATATAACTTTTAACAATAAACTCTAATAGATCGAATTCTTCTAAACCATATCCTATAAAAAGTACCGTGTGTTTTTTAAAAATATATTCAAGGATAGTAGAAAGTTTAGTCCCTTTTGAATAATTTATTATATAATCGCTAATTGTCATTATAAGAGTACTTTTAGTTCTTACACTACCATGCAAATGGACAATATTCCCCTGATCCAAGTAATTACATAATAAATTTTGTTCTGAAAAAACAATTTTTGATTTTTTATTTAATTTTTCAGCAACTTCATCTAAATAAGTATCATAATTTGTAGTAACGTATATTGCATTAAAATTATATATATACTCATAAATGATCCCAAATTTGTTTTTTAACTCTTCATCTGCTTTTAGAAAAGCCATGTAATCAGGTTCAATTCCCTTTTTTTCACATAATTTTTTACAAATGGATATTAACTTTACTGGTTGCAAATTTTTAAGTTTTTCATATACATAAAAATCTATTATTTTTTGGTCATACAAAAACTTTAAAAATTTAATTGCAAATTCATTCCAAAGTGGACATCCAATAATTTTGGACACACCGGCACCAACAAACAAAACTAATCTACCAGAAGTTGCAGCACGAAATATTTCCTCAGGTATCCTAGGTATTTCAGGTATCTTTTGCTTATTGTTAGTAGATTCCATTTTATTAACAAATATCTAGAAATTTTTGCAGATAGAGTTTAAAGCAACTGTTCACTTGTTTTTACATGGTTTATCTCAGATTGAAGATCAGCAAAAGTTTTGCATTTGTCTTTTACTTTATCAAATATACTTTGTGGAACTTTTAGATATTTCCATTCTTGGTTAGATTGTTTAGTAATGTCTTCACACCACTTTTTTATTGCTATATCTTTTTTGTCAGTATCTTCGTATTCTCTACCTTTTGTTTCTATAATCCAAAAAATTTCTTTATCTTTCGTTTTTTGTACTGTAACAAAGTCAGGGAAATAAAATCTTATTGTGCCTTTTGAACTTAAGTAGTCAATTGAGAAATTGTCAGCAAAAGCAGCGAATTTTTCTATGTCAGGACATTTGTCTAAAAACTTAGCAAATTCTGCTTCAAAATCGTTATAAACTGCAACAAAATTAAAAACTGTTTTATTGCATCTAATATGTTTTCTTTTCCAAGTAAAAGGTTCAATTGAAGATAGTTTAAAAGAACCCGATTTCATTACAATATCTTTTTGTTCTGTTGTAATTTTTCCTATTTCTTTTACAAATAAATCAATTATTATTTCTGAAATTTTAATATCATTCAAGTTTTTTCTTAATCTTTCGTCTTCTATATCATTAATTTTAACTTCGAAACATTTGTTTAAAATATAACTTTCAATTTTGGAATACAAAATATTAAAATCGCATGTAAGATGTGCTCTTTTCATCACTTCAGTTGTAATATATGCAACAAGTTCTCTCCCTATTAAAGGAGTAACTTTAATTGACTTTTTGAAAACTTTGGTGTGTGTAGTAAAAAACTCCCCTTCTAACTCAATTTTTTTCTCTTTATCTAATTTACTTGAATCAAAGATAGTTGGTAATTTTAATGGATCAAGATTATCAATATTTTTATAATTTCTTTTAAATCTTAATTCTGTCGTAGGTATTTCAATATCATATTTTAATCTTGATTTTTCAGGTTCAATGGTAACAGAAAGAGGAGGTGGTGTTTTAACGATGTTTATTCCAACCCCTTCCTTTTCAAGTTCTCTTACAAAATTTTCAAATTTTTCTGTCCCCATAACTTCAAGTGTTTGGGTATGATCGGGACTTATTCCACTCATAAGTCTTAAACCTCTCCCTATTGTCTGTTCTGGTAATATTGGAGAATCGTATGCTCTCAGTCCTAAAACAATCGTAACATTTTGTACATCCCATCCCTCTTTTAACATCATATTGCTGACAATTATCTTTACTTTATTATCAGGCTCATCTATTTTTCTTACAAGTTCTCTTAATCTTTCTAAATCTTTTTCTGTGATTTCTATCTCTGTCTCTGCTCCTTCTTTTTGTCTACTTCTTACATGAATTACAACAACTTCTTCTTCGGGTTCTTTTAAACCAAGCTGTTTTGCTTTTTTTCTTATAGCTAAGGCTATTCTGTCAGCATATTCATTTTTTTCTGCCATAATAAATAGGACAGGTTTCCTACCAACTTTTGAATAAGCTTTATAATGTTCTTTCCACCTTTCTAAAGCAACCGCAATCCAATCACCATATTTTTGGATAACATTATCTTTATTGATATTTTCTGGATCCTTTTTGTCAATTCTATGAACAATTATAGGAGCTTTTACAATTCTATCTTCTACTGCTTGCGCTAAAGGATAATCAACAATAATCCAAGGATAGTAACTTCCTGTCTGTGTTTTAGGTGTAGCAGAAAAGTCAAGCCAAAGGTTTATTCCATTAGGTAATGACTTGTGTATTGATATTAAGGTTTTATGCCACTGCAATTCTTCATCATGAACATGATGAGCCTCATCGTTAATCACCATCAGGTTAGTTAATCCTTTTATTTTATCAATTAAAGCAATGGAAGATTTTATCAAATCTTTTTGTGGTTTTAGACCAATAATCTCTTCAACAATGTTTTCAACTGATAGATTATCTTTTCTTGATTCATAAAGTTGTTGAATATTGTTAACTATTAAGTTCCCTGAAGGATTTAAAGGAGAATTATCTCCTCTTAGAGTAACTTTTAAATTCCAATGAGGCAACCATGAATCAGGAATTAAAGGTAGAGAATAAAATATTTCATTATTTTTGAAATCCTTACATAATCTTTCATAAACAATTACATTTGGTGCGATTATTAAAAAATTGTCAGGATAACGAGTATCTTTTTCTCTTAGTCTATTAAAGTATGACCATACTATTATTAGGGCCATGGCATAGGTTTTACCTGAACCTGTAGCCATTTTGAACGCGTATCTCAATAATCCTTTTTCAGGCAGATCTTGTTGACCTTCCTGGTCAAGTTCAGGGAAATATCTGATAAGTTTCCTATTCCCTTCTGTGTCTTCATATATTTCTACTGCGTTTTTGAAAAGATCTTTTCTAAAATTTTCAGCATAAGTATTTATCACAGGAACTATATCGTCATACTTTTTAACTTCAAACAAATAAATAAGAGTTTCTACTGCCTCTCTCTGACAAAACCAAAATTTGAAAGGTTTATTATTTGACCTTAGTCTATGGTCGTTAAAAAACCAAAAATATAGAAGTTGACGAGTTGTATCTGTCACTCCAGGATAATCATCATCTCGCCATTTGTCAACTTCTTCTCTTAATTTGTTAACAAGTAACATTTTACTTGGTCTTCTTCCTACTACTACTTTATAAGAATTTTCGCCAACTTTTACTAAATGAGAAGTAGGTTTCTTTGATGGATCTCTATCTTCAATATATGGTAAAGTTTTATCATAAGGAATTATTGTTTTTGGTACTACTGACATATCTCCTGACATATTTTCTCCTCCTTGTACTTCAAATTATTATCACACACTAATAAATAGCCATTTTTTATTCCTCTCCAAGGCTCGGTATTAGTCAATTTTTCTGAACTTATTAAAATTGCTTTTTCATTTGACAAAGATTTAGATTCAATTAAAGCTTTAGTTTCATCAGAAACAGCATCTAAGAAAGAAGGATTTCTTACAAGATAATATAAACTATTACCGTATCTAAAAGCAAAAAGTTTTTTACCATCTGTTAAAAGAAAGTTAGCACCTATTGAATCTTTAACCACCTCATTTACTGCAACTTTTATCCCTTTGTAAATACTTCTAGTCTCTTCAATACATTGCATCAAATACCTGAAATAGATTTCTGAATCGATAGGTTCACTTGTGAAATTTTGGTTATATGGTGCCTTAAGTAATTCAAAAATTCTTTGTTCATTAATAGTTCCGTTATGTGCAAAAATCCAAGTTTTATATATAAAAGGGTGAGCGTTGTAGTCGGAATGCGATGACCCTGAGGAAGCAAAGCGGATATGTGCAATAAAAATTTTAGATTTTATTTCTTTAACAAGAGCATCAAATCTGTTTGAATTAAAAGCTTGTTCTCCATATTTTTCAACTGTAGGTTTAGAATTTTTATAATAACCGATACCCCAACCATGAGGATTTTTTTGACTTTGATTCTTAAAATTATTAACTGCCTCCAACATTGAAAATTTTATGTCAACTTCTTTATTTGCAATTAAACCAAATAATCTACACATGGTCACTTTACCTCCACTTCATAAATCTGCGATGTATCTATTCCAAAAATATCAATTATTTTTACAAAAATTTTGTATTTTCCGGATTTTTCATAGGTATGAGTAGCTTTTAGATTTAATGTTCTATCTTTTTTTGTTCTATAAGAAACCCATCCATTGTTGAAAGTATCATTTTTAAAGTCAAAATCAACTGCCCAATAATCAATCCAATCACTCCATTTTTTGATTTTGTCTTTTACTTCTTCCGGAATAAGGTCTGTATGAGGAATAACAAAATCTTTAAGTTCAACTTCAACTTGTCTATTTTTAACTTTTATGTCAACCTTGAAATGAGCGAGTTCAAAAAATTGTATCTCTCCTTTTTTAACAGCTTCCGCGTCAAGAACATCCATAGGAATTGTTCTTAATTTTAATCTAATGTTTTCTTTCTTTGCTACATCTTGAATAGCATTATTTAATCCCATCTCCCATTCCCAACCAAGTATATGAATCTCTCTTGCTCCTTGTGACTTAGCATCTTTTATTGCATCATTAACTTCTTGAATTGTGACAGGTGAGTCAACAGCACCAACATAAACAAGAGCTTTACCTTTTCTTCCATGTATATGAGTAAAGCCTGAAATTGGTTCTGCTCCGTAGAGTTTCAAAATAAAGGCAAGGTATTCAATGAGGGCTTGTTTTTCGTCTTTGTTTGTGAAGGTTTTAACTTGCCAGAGTTGTCTTTCGTATTTTCCGAGGTTGAGGATTTCAAAAGGTCTTGCTTTTTTGCCGTATTTTTTGTCTTCGTTTTCTAAATCTTTTGAGTTTTCAATGTCAAGGAGGCGTTTTCTGGTGACATGGATGGCGTATCTTGAGAGGTCGCAACCGATCCAGCGCCTACCAGTTTTTCTGCTACTGCCAGGGTTGTGCCAGAGCCACAGAAGAAGTCGGCAACGAGGTCGCCAGGGTTGGATGAGGCAAGGATGATGCGCTTTAAGAGGGCTTCGGGTTTTTGGGTGTCAAATTGTAATCTTTCATACGCTTGTGAATTTATGTATGGAATTTCCCATACATCTCTTGCAATTACCCAATTATAAACACCATACTCATCTTCAAAAAATTCGGCCATTCCTGCCCCATAATCTATCACGCCAGGCTTTCTAGATTTTGCTTTTGTATAGGCTTTTTCTTTTTGGGTATTAAAAGTATAATTATCTGTCTTTGAGTAAAAAAGAATAATATCATGCTTTTGGCTCCAACATCTTTCGCTTGCTCCACCTGTTCGATAAGCCCATACCACTTCATTCCTAAAATTCCCATACCCAAAAATCTCATCCATCATCACCTTCACATAATGCCCAACATGCCAGTCCAAATGCACATAAATAGAACCGTTTTCAGCAAGAAGTTCTTTCATTAAAACGAGGCGTTCGTACATCATTTGAAGATAAGAGTCAAGTCCCCTACCCCAGGTATCTCTGTATGCTTTTTCTTCAATTATTGAGTGCTCTTTCGTTATTTCTTCAGCATCTTCGCCGATTTGAATTTTGAACTTGAAATCAGCGCCTGTTGCAAATGGCGGGTCAATGTAGATGAGGTTTATTTTGCCCGCAAATTTTTCAAGCAAGGACGACATAACGAGTTTGTTGTCGCCCCAGATGAGTTTGTTTCTCCAGCCCTTTTCAAAAGTGTCTCCTTCATCGCCTCTCCAGAGCTCAAACAGGGTTGGTGATTGCTCTTCTCTACCCGTGCGTGGTTTGTTGATGACTTCAACTATTTGAAACGGATACGGACCTGGTTTTTCAACTGGGTTTAGTTCACCGTTGTCGTTGTATTTGCCGAGCCAAACGAGTTCCGTCTTTTTAATATCTACTTTAGGCATAATTGTTACACCTCCTCAAGTTCTTTTGTTTTAAATTTTATAATTCCATTCTGTGAGCAATAAAATCTAAAATCGCATTCTTTACAGATTTTTACAGGATCTGGTAATGTTTCAATTCTAAAATTTTCTGCTTTTATTTTTTGTACTAACTCATCAAAATAGAAACCAATTTTATCAATATCTTCTTCTGTATATGTAAACTCCATAAGTGCATCTTTTCTTTTTTCTTCAGATGTCCAGTAAATATACATTTTTTTTACTAATTTTTTATATTTTTCTTTTAATATGTAAGCATATAAGCACAACTGTTTAAAGTATTTTTCTAAAATAGGATCATTGTTTTCTGGTTTAGGTTGAGTTTTAAAATCAAGGATCTCAAACTTCCCTTCTTCACTTAATAGAAGGTCTATTTTTCCTGTAATTATGTAATCTTCCTTTTCTAATGAAACATCTACTTCTATTTCAACAACACGATTGAGAATATCTTTGTTTTGTTGATAATAATTTATAACTTGTTTTAGTGCCACTTCTTTTTGTGTTTGAGATATTGGTCTTAATCCTGCTAAAAGTAATGCTTTATAATTTTGTTCAAACCAATTTTCTATATCAACAGTCGAAAACTTTTTCTTTTCAAGTATTGCTCTGTGAACATCTTCTATAGTGTAGTGGACTAATGAACCAAATAAAACTTGTGCTGAACGAGATGGTTGAAACTCATATTCTTTATAAAATAAATATTGTTGTGGACAAGTCTCATAAATATTTATTTGAGAAAAAGAATATGTTTTTTTAGGCACGAACTGAGGTTTTGATTTAAATTTTTGTGACTTAAGAATCTCTTTTTGGACATATGGATATTGATCGAGTCCATCCCATATTGAATGAAACCATTCTTGGGGTTTTTGAGGAGTAGTCAAAACAAGCAATTTCTGTGCCCTTGAAAAAGCAACATAATAATGTCTTAATCTATCAAATTCTGTCATTTGTTTTTCTGTTTCAAAAGTTCCTCTTTTAGAAAATGGTAAAAGATCTCTATCAACTTGTTTTTGAACAGCAAATTTTTTATGTAGAGAACCTACAAAAACTACTGGAAATTCTAAGCCTTTAGCTTGATGAATTGTCATAATTTGAACAAAACCTTTTGGGATAGGATTATATTGATCTTCATACTCATCTATACCTACTTCTATAATAAAATTGAAAAAACTTCCAAAAAGATAAAATTTAATTTTATTTTTGTTTTTTGAAGTAACAAGTGTGATGTTATAATAATCTTGAAAAACAGAAATAAGTTTTGAAAAAGTAGAAAGATTATATGCTTTATTTTTATCTCTTAAGTACAAAGAAAAAGGCTCATATGCAAGCAGCTGATAAAAATAATCAAGAATCGTTAAATCTAACGAACCTTCTTTAAGATTTTCTATCTGTATAACTTTTCTGTGTAAGTAATCTTTTAATGCAGGAGATATTTTTTTGTAAAGTAATTTTATTCCCTCCTCAATATATTCTTTATGAGGATAATTTTTTAAATCATCTTCTTTGTAGAAATCAAATATAATTGCATAACAAGCGATTAACAATTTTATTTCTTCATTTTCAAAATATAACTTCGCTCGAGGACAAAAATATGGAATGTTTTTACTCTTTAATTCTTCAATATAATGTTTTGTAAATTCAGGACGAACACTTTTTAGAAGTAAAACGATATCACTCCAATCTTCAATAACTTTATGCTCTTTTAGAAATTTTATTAGATCAACAAATCTTTTAGCCTCGTCTTTTTCATTCTCACCCCAAATTGTAAACACTGATGGATAATTTTGAAACTCTTGGTCTTCTGGTGGTTTTATTTCCTTGTCATGTCTAAAATTACCCCATTCAATAGAGGTAATGAATTTATTACATCTATCTATTATCTCTTTGTGAGATCTATAATTTATAGTAAGTTTTACTAACTTACAATTTTCAAAATGTTTAGGAAATTCAATTATGTTTCTAACCGTTGCTCCTCTAAACCTATAAAGTGATTGATCTTCATCTCCAACAACACAGATGTTATTTTCAGGCTTAGCAAGTGTTAAAAGCAATTGTTCTTGTATAAAATTGGTATCCTGATATTCATCTACCATAATATATTTAATATCGCTTTTTATTTTGGGAAGTATATTTTCATCGTTCAGTAAATCATAAAATATTTTTTGCAAATGGGCAAAATCTACTCTATTTGTTTCAAAAAGTTTTTTTTGATAATTTTTGTAACATTTTCCTAATTGTTTCAAAAACTCGTTTTCATTCTTTTCTAAAACCGATACATCAATCATCTCTTCTGTAATCTTGTTAAGATAAGGTATTATTTCAGAAATAGATTTCCACTTTGTTCGCCATCTATTTAAAAACTTCCCATTTATCTTAGGAACTATTTCTTCAAAATTTTCATATAAAAAGAAAACTTGTGTTAGTTCATCTAAAATTAAATATCCTTTTTTTAGTGGTGTATGAGAAAGAAATTTCATAATAAAACTGTTACATAAATTATGAATGGTCCCCATTTTTATTAAATGTAAATCAAATTTGTATCCAAGCTTTCTTGCAATCTGGCTTAACCTATCTCTTAACTCAAAAGCAGCTTTTTCTGTGAAAGTTGTTAAAATGATCTCTTCTGGTTTTGCTTTACCTAAAATAAGAAGATACAAAGTTCTCAAAACAATTGTAAGAGTTTTTCCTGTGCCAGGGCCAGCAATAATAAGAAGAGGGCCTTCTGTTGTAGTAATTGCTTCAATTTGATCCTGATTTAAAGAAGGAAAAATCCTTTGAAAATCTTTAATAATACTATCCATCATAATTTCTTTTCTTCTAGAAACCCCAAACTCATGCTTAAGAATTTAATAATAGTTTTGTTTTTTCATAAATATTTAAATAAGTCCATTAGAGTGGTCGGAAACAACAACTGTAGCAATTGTCTTTCTCTTCAGTACATCTTAAATTCCTTTCTTTGAGTTTACATCAACTTTATTAATTGTCTCAAGAATAGAAATCTTTTCCTGCAAAACTTTTTTCTTTTTGAATCTTATACTCACCCTCAGAGCAAATTATTAGAATAGAAGAATTATTAAATTTATCAAAATATTATAATTTTTGTATACGTTTTTACAGATTTTGCAAAATTTTGTGCGCTTTGTTTACTACCGACGATGTCGCCATAATGGATTGGTATTGCGATGTCAGGTTTTGTGAGGTTTACTAACTCTGCTGCTTCTTTGTCTGTCATTGTGTACCACCAACTGATTCTTTTGGATATATGGGGCATTTTGTCTAATGTTTAATGAGTAAGAATTTGTTTCTTAGATAAAGATTTTTCAAATTTCTTTGCTGTTTTTTTAATATACTTCATTAATTCAGAAATGCTTTTTGCCTTTTGTTTCATTATAAATTTTTTTCTCTTATCAAATGAATCTCTTTCATTGGTCTTGGTTCTTTTTTATACATAATTATCTAATAACCTCCTGTAGAGTATTACAAAATAAATTTTGTCTTTTCAATTTGTCATAAATCTTATATCATAAGACCACAACTTTTGGTGGTGGTTGGACAGATTTTGCAAAATTTTGGGCATTTTGTTTGCTAACAACAATATCCTCATAGGTATGATCATTTTTGTTTTAATTTTAATACCATATTTAAGAATTCGCGTGGGGTTACTATTTTGGTTTCTTTATGTTTTGAAGTTTGTGGAGTATACTTTTTTAACTCTAACAGATGGGAATCACCTGTAATTAACCAATCTGCCTCAGCTTTTTGACAACATGCTAATATGTGGTTGTCATCGTTATCTT
>Ga0272449_1000956_pt1 | contig 31697 bp, 28 predicted proteins | sample YNPCB0241_FD_198679 | JGI IMG/M metagenome (GOLD analysis project Ga0272449, IMG submission 198679) | Hot spring sediment microbial communities from Yellowstone National Park, WY, United States - YNP-CB-024-1 | ecosystem: Environmental > Aquatic > Thermal springs > Hot (42-90C) > Sediment... | reverse complement strand
TACTTCCAGTTAAAATCTATTTTTTTTGTAGTAAAGAAACTCTTTATCTCTATGTTGCCTGTAACAAATATATGACTTAATACCTCTTCATCACCTTTTAACTGAGAAGCCAAAATAAAACCTAAAACATTTAAAAAATCATCTTTTTTTAATGTGACTGGCACAAAAATTTCAGTTTTACTTTTTGCACCTAAATGTTTTGGGCCGTTCCATTCTCCACTTCCTATCAATTTACCTTTGTAAAACAAATCATAGCTTGCCTTCTCTGCCTCTATAGAAAATATATTTGGATTTTCCACTTCAAGTAATATTTTCAAATTAATAATTCCTTCTTTAAAGCCTTCAATCTTAATATCTCTAATTGATATTAAGGGATTATCAACACAACCTGTCAAAAATAAAAGCAAAAAAAAGAGGAATAGCATATTTCATAAAATAATAATAAATTAGGTTAAATTGGTTTTTATGTCAAGGTAAAGTTAGGTTTTTAGCTCTAAATCTTGAAACATAAAAGCTATTCTTATAACTGATTCGCATGTTTTTTTAACTTTTAAATTAATCCTTCTTAGCTTCTATATTAGACAAAAATTTTAAAATTTCTTTCCGCACATCAACATATCTTGTGACATTTATATGTCCAGCCTTTTCTACAATTAAAATTTTCTTTGGTTCTTTAGCTTTTTTATAAAGTATTTTTGAGTGATAACATAGCACTATATTGTCATTACAACCATGTAAAAATAAAACTGGTATGGGGCTTAAATACTCAACAAAGTATTCTGGAGAAAAATCATCATTGATAAAGAATAGCAAGGGATAACCTAATATTTTAGTAAACCAATTAACAGAAATTTTATCCTTAGCAATTGCCCTATATCCCGAAAAAGTTGATTCTACTATCATGGCTTTGATTTTTTCTTTATACTGAGAGTTGGCAACAGTAGTAATTGCTATTGCACCACCTATACTCTGACCAAAAATAATCACATTTTTATTTATACCTTCTTTAGAAAGTATATATTTTATTGCACTTTCTGCATCAATATGAACGCCTAAAATTGTAGGTAAACCTTCCGACTTACCATAACCTCTGTAATCAAAGGCAAACACATTATAACCTTCATTAATAAACCATAAAGCGCTATTAATATGCGTCCCTATATTTTCTGCATTGCCATGTAGAAATATAATTGTACCTTTATTTTCTTTTGATGGGAAAAACCATCCATGAAGTTTTATACCATCATTGCTATAAAAGAAGACATCCTCCCTTTTAAAGGTTAATAAATTTGGGTTTATATACTGCCTTTTATCGGGATGAAAGAAAAGAGAAGAACAACTAACACTAAAAATAAAAAAACATAGAAAGAAAAGTTTTTTCATAACATTAAAATCTTAAAGTAGCCTTTAAACGTTTGGGATCTAATATCAAATCAAAAGCATCTAAAGGACTTTTTACTACAACTTTTGAAGATAAAAGCGCTTCCGTTGAACACCCTTCATCTAACATAACTAAAACACCTATTTTAGCTACTTTAAGCATTAGCCTATCATTCAAACCATTTCCAAAAGCAATAACATTCTCTGCACCTAAATTTTTAACAAATTGCTCTTTCTGGATATCAATATTTTCACCAGATAAAACCTTAACTTCACACTTTTTTCCTTCAAGCTCCTTGATAGCAGTACCAAATGTATCTGCAGTTAAAATATAAACTTTAAGAAACTTTGAAACAGCATCGATTTTTTCAGAAACTCCTTTATATAACTTACCTCCAATAGATAGTGTGCCAGTAAAGTCAGTAACCAAATATTTTAATTGAACATCACCAAAACCTGGAATTACCAATTCAATCATTTAAGCCTCAATTGATTTTAACAACACAGTAGCAAAAGAACCTCTTGGCAATATGAACTCAAAGGTAAAAGCTTTTTTCCCACGATAAATTTCATCACCAGAAAAACCTAAAACTTTAACATCTTTTGGAATAACTATAGCATCCCTCATAAAAGACTTCATTATAACTTTACGATATTTCCTTACATTAAATCGCGCCTGGTACAACCCTTCTTCATTTAATACCTCCTCATAGACCCTCTCAACATCTTCCGTAGGGAATCCCGGTTTTATTCCAGGTACAGGCATGCTAAGTTTTTTTAAAACATCAAATTGTTCTTTATTTAGAACATGGTAAGAGGGAAAAAGCCATTCTTTTATTGGTAATTTAAAATCACAAAATTTTTCCAAGATCTTAGCAAGCATCTTATTCCATAAGTAAGATTGATAAGCAGAAAAAGCCATCGATATCTCTTCAACAGGATATTCATGTATGGCATTTAAAAAACCTTTTGGTTTTTCTAACAAAATTGAAAAAATTTTTTTTTCAAGATCTGTTTTTGCATATTTAATAAGTAGATCAAAATTGCCCCAATTCTTTAAAAAAAACCTTTTTCTTTCCTTTTCTTCCTTTCCATCCTGAGAATGTATAGAACAAAGCAATGTCTTCAAAGCTCCATTATAATAGGCTTTCAAAAACTTCTCTGCGAAGAACCCCAAATTCTTATCATAACTACCAAATCTTTGTTCTCCAAAGTAGTTAGGAAATCCAAATGTTTTTATTTCTTCAATTCTCTTTAATATCTTTTTCTCATCATCAATTTTCAAATTTCTCAGTTTTATTTGAAACTTGTTTCCTTCGATTAACATTGGAGAAGCCTTTTCATCAGTTCTCCCAACATATTCAACTCTAATATTTTCGCTTATTTCTAAAATGTTTAATTTCGATGTACTAGTAATATATTGAATGGTATCAGCATATCTATCTTTCTTACCACAATAACTTAAAGCATTTAGGCTTATATTATTTTTTTTCGCAACCCCCTTTAGAGCATCAAGGGTATTCCAACCAGATTTAAATAGCTTGTATAAATAATACTTTCCATTACTTGAAAGCTTAAAATGTGCAACTTCTTCTACAATAAAATCTTCTGATTTGACCTTTATTTTCATAATTTTATTATTATAATAAAATCGGTTATAATTATCACATAATTTTTATTTTGGAGATTACACTATGGATAAAAAGGAAAAAGCAAGCATTATACTTCAAAGACTAGAAAAAGAATACCCTAAAGCAAAAACAGCTTTGAATTTTGAAACCCCTTTTCAATTACTTGTCGCAACAATTCTTTCTGCCCAAACAACTGACGAAAGGGTTAATATGGTAACAGAAAAACTATTCAAAAAGTTTAAAACCCCTTATGATTTTGCACAAGCTGATTTAAATACCATTATGGATTACATAAAATCGGTCAACTTTTATAAAAATAAAGCAAAAAATATTAAAGCATCAGCACAAAAAATCATTGAATTATTTGGCGGTGAAGTTCCAAAAACTATAGAAGAGTTATTAACACTGCCAGGTGTGGCAAGAAAAACAGCAAATATTGTCCTTTCTGAAGCTTATGGAATAAATGAAGGTATAGCTGTTGATACTCATGTAAAAAGACTTGCACAAAGATTAGGATTATCTGACAATACAAAGCCCGAAAAAATAGAAAAAGATTTAATGGAAATCACCCCAAAAGAGAGATGGAGAGATATGTCCAACCTCCTCATATTTCATGGACGAAAGATATGTCAGGCAAAAAAACCAAACCACAATGAGTGTGTTCTAAAAGACATATGTCCATCAAATAAGATTTAAAGTTATCAAAATTGTTAAAACATAAAGAAAAAATGCTTTGAAATTTTTGTAGTTTCAGATATAATTAATAGGTTAAATTTTTCCTTAAGGAGATAGACATGTCAAGGGTATGTAGCATTTGTGGTAAGAAAAGGATGATAGGAAATAATGTAAGCCACGCAAATAATAGGACAAAGAGGATCTTTTATCCAAATTTACAGACAGTTAAAGCAGTCATAGCAAATGGTACTGTAAAACGCATTAAAGTATGTACATCCTGTATAAAATCAGGTAAAGTCCAGAAAAGTATTTAAGACTCCCTATTTACTTTTTAAAACTCAATGATTATATTTATTACATAATAGTAAGGGAGGTTGTTACAAATGCCTACTTATGAATATGAGTGCACTACGTGTGGATACCAATTTGAAAGGGAACAGAAAATAACAGATGAGCCCATAAAAGACTGTCCTAGTTGTGGTAATTCTGTAAAAAGGATGATTTCCTGTGGAAATTTTGTATTAAAAGGTTCTGGTTGGTACATAACAGATTATGCAAGAAAAAATAATAAAACTTCTGAAAAAACAAATTCTTGTGGAGATTCTGCTGCTTGTGGAGGTTGTGAAGCAGCTAAAAGCTAATAATGCAGACATTTGTATTTATACTAATCGCATTATTTCTACTATACCTTGCTTTTAAATGTATCAAGCTTTTTTTTAAATTCTTATTTATCTTAACTTTTATAGTGATTTTTTTATTTTTATGGTACTTTATTTACCCCGATAGTTTTTTAGCTTTCTTTAAACTCATTAAAGAGCTAATACATACATGAAAAAGGCAACTTTTCTTATCTTTCTGTTTTTTTTTATCCTATACTACATTAACTCCGCTCCAGGTATTGTTTTTGGCGATTCTCCTGAATTAGCCCTTTCTTCTTATAGCTTAGGCATTGCTCACCCACCAGGTTATCCTCTTTTCAGTATTATCACTAAATTTTTTAGCTACTTACAACCATTTCAAGATTACGCAAAGAAGTGTAACACTTTTTCTGTGTTCATATCATCCATAACTCTTACAATTCTATTTTATACAATAAACCTTCTTTATAATAACAAGTTTATCGCTCTTATCACAACACTTACAACAGGTTTCTCATACATTTATTTCAAACAGTCACTTGTTACAGAAGTTTATGCATTAAACAGTTTTTTTGTAATATTAATAACGTTTTCACTCGTAAAGTACACAAAGACCAATGATAAAAGATGGCTTTACTTAAGCAGTTTTATTGGTGGGATAGGACTTGGAAATCATCATACTTTAATTGGAATATTGTTTTCTGCTTTTATGTTTATGTTCTCAAAAAAAGTTGGGCTGAAAACGTTTTTTACTACGCTTTTATTTCTCCTTTTGGGTATTACAGTATATATTTATCTACCTTTAAGATCTCTAAACAACCCTATACTTGACTGGGGAAATCCTGAAAACCTTGATAATTTTATCAGTGTAATTACAAGAGAACAGTTTGGTTTTGGTAATAATGACTACAATTTTGAAAAAATTCAAGCTCAAATATTGCATTACTTTACATTTCTTAAAGAACAATTTTATATTCCCCTTTTATTACTATCCTTTTATGGTTTTTACAAATTAAAAAAGATTAATTTGCCTTTCTGCCTTTACCTTTTACTCATTTTTCTAATTAATGGTCTACTTACTTTTTTAGTTTTAAACCCCGATGAAAGCGAATTCTTTCTTGTAGAAGAATTTCTTACTCCTTCTATCATAGCCTGTTCATTTTCTATAGCTTTTGGCATCTATGAGATTTCCAAAAAAAACAAACCTATTTATATATTCATTGGAGTTTTATCAATAATCGCTTTGCTTTATAAGTTTACAGAACAGAAAAAACAAATTACTGAAAAAAACAATCTCTTCGCTAAAAACTATGCAATGGACACTTTAAACATTTTGCCAGATAATTCAGTTATTATAGGTGAAGCTGACTATACTACTTTTCCTTTACTTTACACTAAACACTTCTATTTTAAAAACAAAGACATAACAATTCTTGATGCCGACTTTTTTATGTTACCATGGTACCAAGAACAGAATATTATCCGTATCCCATTCCTAAAAAACGTTCTACCCGATATCGCTTCTCATAGTAAATCAAAAAGACCTGATAAAAAAATTGGCTTTGAAGATATAGAACTTTTCAAACTCGACCAGTCTATGGAACTTGCTAACAATATAAAAGAAAAACTGAATAAACATGTATTTTATACAAGTGAACTTTATGAAATAGCAAAGATTTACAATCATGAGCTTATAAAATACCTAAAACCCTATGGAACAGTTTTTATATATAAAGAAGAGGGAAAAACAGATTTTAACTTGAATACCAACCACTTTTTACATGAAATAAATATTAAAAACGAAGAACTATTTTTCCTAAAACCTTACATTCCCTATATATTAAAATCAGCTCACCAAAACTACATGGGAAATAATCTCGAAAACTCTGAAAAACTTTTTAAAGCTATTTATAAAATTGACCCCACCGTAGATAACCTACTTAACTATGCTCTATTGCTTGGTATTAATAACAACATAAATGAAGCAAAATTGCTTGTAAAAAACTTAGAAAATACCTATTTAAAATTTGACCCCCGATTATATTTACTTAAAGGTATCATTGCTTTATCAGATAAAGACTATACAAAAGCACACCAGCTTTTATCAATAGCTGAACAAAATTATGCAACCACTTGTGAAGCAAAACTCTATCTTTTTAAAACTTTTGTTTTAAAAAATGACCGGACAAATGCAAACCTATACTATCAGAAAATAAACGAATGCCCAGATTATATAAAAAGGAGGCTAAAAAATTAACCTATAACATGTTCATAGGAACTGCTCTTTAATGCTTTTAAATGTTGACCTTCTTTTAAATACAAGCCTTTCTTGACTATTTCACCAATTTTTGTAATTTTAACAGAAAATGTTTTTGAAATCCTTTCAATATCTTTGATTTTTTCTGGTGATGCAGTAAAAAGAAGTTCATAATCATCACCACCATTCATAATAAAACCTTTGATTTGCTTTTTACTAAAGGGACTATTATAAAAGGCTTCATGGACAGGTATGTTACTTTCATATAATATACCCCCTTTATTACTATTTTCCAGTAAATGGCTTAAATCACCCACTAAACCATCGCTTATATCAATCATTGATGTAGCAATCTTTTGTAATGCTTTTCCTAATTTTACCTTTACGGCTGGTTTTTTATATGCATTAACAAAGGCTTCAAAACCTTGAAAGTTAAGCTTTTTCTTAAGAACTACAAGTCCTGCAGAGGCAAGCCCTGTATATCCCGTTAAATAAATATCATCACCTATATTAGCTCCACTTCTTAAAACAGGCTTATCTTTTGAAATACCAATCACAGAAACTGTTATAGAAACAGTTTTTGAATTAGAAATATCGCCACCTATAAGTTTTAAATTATGCTCCTCGATTGCATTTTTTACACCCTTAATTAATCCTTGAAAAAAATCTTCTTTAAACCCTTTTCTCATTGAAAGAGCTATTAAAATATATTTCGGAATGCCTCCCATTGCAACTACATCACTAATAGCCCTTATAACAGATTTATAACCTACATCATCCCAAGAAACACCTAATTTTACATCAAAATGAACACTTTCAATCATTGAATCAATGGTATACAAATAATATTTATCCTTCTCTTTTAATACAGCGCAGTCATCACCAATACCAATTATAGTCTTCGTATTTATCCTAAATTTGGAATAAATCCTTCTTATAAGCTCAAATTCTCTTAACATTAATCCTTTTCAATCCTTACATATACTGCATCTGCAACTGTCTTATCGACAGCAAATTCACTATTTCCAATACCAAATAAAAAAGATGGGAATGTCTGTTTAACAACAATTTTAGCACCTGGTAATATACCCATAGATGCCAAACTTTGAAGGTTTTTTTCTGATATACCGCTAATAAAAACAATTTTACCCTTTTGACCAAATTTTAGATTGCTTAAAGGAACAACATATTTATCACCTACTTTCACCTCCTCCTTACAACATGGTCCTGGTGGAATTCTATTACCATGAGGACAGGTTGTAGGATGGCCAAGCAATGTACAAACTTTATCTTCAATACCTTCTTTCAAATAATGTTCAAGCTTACAAGCAGTTTCATGAATTTCTTTACCAGAAACATCAATAACATCTACTAGCAGTTTTTCCGCTAACCTATGTCTTCTTACAACGTTTTCACCTTTAGCCTCTCCTTCACTTGTTAACCAGACCTTTTCGTCATCATTTTCTATCATACCAACTTTCTTCAATCCCAAAATCTCTTGTGAATTTTTGGATACACCTAAAATCTCATAAGAAAGTGCTTCTTTATTTCTTTCATTTTTAGATATCCATAACTGTTCGAGTATCTCTTCCTGTTTTTCAATAAATTCTGTCATTTTTTACCCCCAAAAAGTTTTTTGATTTTTACAGTTATGCCTTCCTTTATAGAGATGTTCTTTTCAGGAGGAAACTCATATTGACAATTGGGACATTTAACAAGCCCACATCCCTTTTTACTGCAACCAGTACATCCCCCTTTGCTCTCATCTTCATCAAACTCATTACCACAAAGTGGACATTTAATCATAAATTTACTCCGAGTATGATATTTAAAATAAGGTGTAGAAGATAACCTGTAAGCGTTGAAAAAAACATAACAAATACAGCAATAGACATTCCCATTTTAAAACCTCTTTCTTTTATTGTCATGATAAACTGTGCTATACATGGTAAAAACAATGTAAGCATAACAGCTAAAATGAGTAGCTGGTTATTATTAAAAACACCTTGCTTATGTAAATCATAAAGCCCTGCTGCGCCATAATCCCTTCTAAAAAATCCAAATAGAAATATTTTCGCAGCTTCTTGCGGTAACCCAATATACTTCAATGGTATAGCAATTAACTTTATTAAGAAATCAAAAATGCCTATAATTCTTCCAATCCATATGAAAATACTTGCATATATAAAAAGTGGGATAACTTCTTTAAAATACCATATTAATCTCGTATAAGTTTTAACTAAAATATTTGATAGTTTTGGTACTCTCATTGGTGGTATCTCTACGAAAAATATCGTTTTTTCACCTTTTATAAAATAACTAGAAAAATATCCCACAACAAAAAAAACAAACAATAATATAAAAATCCAAATTGAAAGTAAAATGGAAGAACTACTTAATACAGCCAACATAACACCTAACTGAGCAGAACAGGGAACTGCAAGAGAAAGAAGTATTGTAGCAATAATCCTTTCCTTTTTTGAGTTTAACGTTCTTGTGACCATTGTTGCCATTGTATCACAACCAAATCCCAAAACAAGTGGTATAACTGCTTTGCCTGTAAGACCGATCTTTTTAAAAATCCGATCCAAAAGAAAAGCAAGCCTTGGTAGGTAACCGCTATCTTCCAACACTGAAAAAAACAAGAAAAACGTAGAAACTATAGGTAATATTATGGCAACAGCGTATTTTATCCCAAGCGTTACAATGCCATAGTCTCTTATAACAAGCTCTTTAATTATATCGCTACTTATAGACCTTTCTATAAAATCAATTAAACGAGGTAATATTAATGCCTCAAAGATATCTGTCTCTATAAAATCAACAAGTGTACCAGCACCAAGCTGCCCAACAAACCTATATAGACCAAAATATAAAACAAAAAAAAGTATAGGATAGCCCCAAAAAGGATGAATAGTAATTGCACTTATAATACTCAGGACTTTGTTTTCTTTAACTTTATTAATTTTACTCAATACCTCTGACAAAATTTCTTGAGCAGTTAATTGTCTTTTTAATGCAAGTAAATAGTCAACTGAAACACGAAAAATCTTCTCTAACTCCCTTCTGTACTCATCAGCAAAATTTACAAAATCTTTTTTTTCTTGCTCAGAAACGAGTTTTAATAATTCTTCATCTTTATGAATAAGCATAATACTTATTAACCTTTTCGATAGAGAATATTTACCTTCAATCAATTTACATAGTGCTTCAATTTTTTCCTCTATCTCATTATCATAAACTACTACATGCTTTTTATTTGATTTTCCTGGTTTTATAATCTCTTCAAGTAAATCTTTTACTCCAACTTTCTTTATAGACACTGTAGGAATAACAGGGATACCGAGTAAGTTTGATAGTTTTCCAATGTCAATGTTAATGCCTAATCTTTTTGCTTCATCAATCATATTTAAAACGAGAATAACAGGAATACCTGTTTCAATTAATTGAAAGGTTAGCGGTAACATCCTTTCTAAGTTTTTTGCATCGATAACATTGACTATACAATCAGCATCACCCTTGAAAATAAGGTTTCTTGCAACTTTTTCTTCTTCAGATATAGGTAGCATCGAGTACATACCAGGCGTATCGATTATTTCTATTTCATAGCCTTTATAGTTAATCTCTCCCTTTGTATATTCAACGGTTGTACCAGGATAATTTGATACCGCAACATATTTACCAGTCAAAGCATTAAAAAGTGCACTTTTACCAACATTAGGATTTCCCACAAGAAGAACTTTCATTTTCTTATTCATGAAGTATCTCCCATTGGAGTGTATTAAGATAATTTAGGCAAAAAAATGCTAAAGGTAGAACCTTTACTGTATTCGCTATCAACTTTTATATAACCACCATGGCTTTCAATAATCCATTTACAAATGCTTAACCCTAAACCAGCTCCACCAATCTCTCTTTTTCTTGATTTGTCTGCTCTATAAAACCTATCGAAAATCTTATCTAAATCTTCTTTCTTTATCCCAATCCCTGTATCTTTAACTCTCACAATAACATTATGCTCATCTTCATCTATTGTGACAAATACTTCACCACCTTCATAATTATATTTTATAGCATTTTCAATAATATTTGTAAATACTTGCCTTAACCTTAAAGGATCGGCATAAACTTCGATTGCCTTCAAGTTTTCATAGTGTAGTACCACATTTTTAGCTTCGGCAAAAATACTTAACTGCTCACATAAATCATTTAATATATCATTTAGCATTACTTTTTTCTTTTCAATTATTACTTCTTTAGCATCAGCTTTTGCAATCAATAAAAGATCTTCCACAATCCTGCTCATTCTATCTATCTCTTCCAATATACTTACAAGGGTATCTTGATATTCCTCAACAGTTCTTTCACTTCTTAATGCAACCTCTATCTCTCCTTTGATTATTGTAAGTGGAGTTCTTAATTCGTGAGATGCATCTGCACTAAAACGTTTAATTTGTTCGAAACTCTTCTCCAAGCTTGCTATCATTGTATTTATTGATTCAAAAAGCTCCTTTATCTCATCATTAGTCTGTGGTACTGGTAACCTTTTATAAAGTTCGTGGGCTGTTATAGATTTAAGTTCACGACTTAACATAAGTATATTTTTCAGTCCTCTATTAAATATAAAAAAACCACCAAGATTAGATATTAGAAATGTAATAGGTATTATCACAGCAAAAAGGTAGATCAGAGAATTCCGCATCTTATTAAGTTTTTCTAAAGAAGCCCCTACCTCAAGATAGCCAAGAAAACTATTCTCATAAAAAATAGGATAAAAACACACTCTCATATTTCCTAATCCAGGTAGTCCATGCGAATCTATATCTTTGAAGAAGTACCCCTTTGACCTTAATAAATCAAACTCATTTTTATTCAAAGATAATGGTGATGATAGAATATTTCTTGTACAGGAAAGAGACTTGCCATCTTTACTAACTACTCTAACATAACCTTCATGATCTGAGAAACCTAAAAAAGCTTCTAGTAATGCCTGAAAATCCTTGCTATTGCAGGAAATTGTAAAATTTTCAGGTGGTTTTGTTATAATATGGCTTGTGGCAATACTAATAGATAAAAGGCGGTTGTTTATTCCCTCCTCCATTGTATGCATTGCACCAAAATACATACCAAAGGAAAAAAAACCGATAATAAATAGGATAGTAAAGTTAAACCATAATAAAAATTTAGTTTTAAAACTCATATCATAAGGGGTTAATGGGGAACCAATTATTCCTTTATCATATAACCCACACCGCGAACTGTATGAATCAATTTTTTCGGATGGTCCTTGTCAATCTTTTTACGTAAATAGTTTATATAAACATCAATAATATTTGTTAAGCTATCAAATTGGTAATCCCAAACATTCTCAGCTATCATAGTTCTTGTTAATATCCTATTTTTATTTCTTGCCATATACTCAAGAAGGCCATATTCTTTTGAAGTTAATTCTATCTCTTTTCCAGCTCTTGTTACCTTTCTTGTTACTGGATCTATAACAAGGTCGTGTATCTGTATTGGCTGAGCTTTTTCAATAGCTTGACCCCTTCTAAGTAACGCCCTTACCCTTGCAAGCAATTCCTCAAATACAAAGGGCTTTGTAATATAATCATCTGCCCCTGCATCAAGCCCCATGACTTTATCTGTAGTACTATCTTTAGCAGTTAACATCATAATGGGCTTTAATATGCCTTTTGAGCGAATCTCTTTCAAAACCTCTATGCCATCCTTTCCAGGCAACATTATATCTAAAATGATAAGGTCATAATTGTTTACGCCTATTTTCTGTAAAGCAACCTCTCCATCCTCAGCTATGTCAACCATTAACCCTTCTTCTTCAAAGCCCTTTTTTATTAAATTAGCTACTTTTTTTTCATCTTCAACAAGGAGTATTTTCATAACTGCCTCCTTTTCCTTTTTTATACTAAATTTATCATAAAATGCAAAAAATCTTAACTTTTTTTTTAATCTAATAAACTTTTTTTAGCTCTAGCCAAAAAATTTTTAATTTTTTCAAAATCTTTTTCAATAACAAATGTTTTTAATTCTTTTAAGCTCTTTTCAAAATCATCTATCGCGGATAAGATATATTTTTGGTTCGCTAAAAATATATCAGTCCACATACTTTCATCACTTTTAGCTATTCTTGTAAAATCTTTAAAGCCACCACCTGCAAGCTTTGTTATTTTATCTCCATTGAAGTACTTATCTTTTACAGAATCAACAAGGCAGTAGGCAATCACATGGGGCATATGACTTATATTTGCCATAATTCTATCATGTTCTTTAGGTGACATGATAACTACATTCATGCCTATTGTTTCCCATACTGCTTTAACTATTTCAAGCTTTTTTATATCTGTCTCTCTTACAGGAGTTAATATGCAACAATTATTTTCATACAATTCGGCAAATCCCGATTCAGGTCCTGATTTTTCTGTTCCAGCTATAGGGTGTCCACCAATAAAGTTTTTAAACTTAAAGTATTTATGACACTCTTCTACAAAATGTTTGGTACTTCCACCATCAGTTATGATTGTATCTTCTCTTGCATACTCAGCTAACTCTTTTAGTATTAAAGGTATTGAGAGTACAGGAATAGCTATAAATATAAAATCACAATTCTTACCTATTTCGAAAAGATTGTTTGCAACATAATCAATAATACCGAGTTCCTTTGCCCTTTTGCTGGAACTACCTGTATTAGAATATCCCCATATCTCATCTGTTAGATTTTTTTTTCTAATTGCAAGAGCAAAAGAAGATCCTATTAAACCAATGCCTATGATACCAATTCTTCTAAACTTTAAACTCATACAATCCGTCCTATAGCATTAGCAACTGCATTAATTTTTTCAACCATAATCTTAAACTTTTCAGGTTTTAGTGATTGAGAACCATCGCTTAATGCTTTTTCTGGATGAGGATGCACTTCCACCATAATTCCATCTGCGCCACATGCAACAGCTGCTAGTGCCATTGGAGTTACTAAATCCCAATGCCCAGTCCCATGACTTGGATCTACAATTACAGGAAGATGCGTTAAATTCTTTAACAATGGGACAGCTGAAAGGTCAAGCGTATTTCTTGTTGCCGTCTCAAATGTCCTTATACCTCTTTCACAAAGAATGATTTTAGTATTTCCCTGTGATGCAATATATTCAGCAGACATTAATAGTTCATTTATTGTAGAACTTAACCCTCTCTTCAAAATAACAGGTTTATCTATCTTTCCGACCTCTAAAAGTAGTCTAAAGTTTTGCATATTTCTTGCACCTATCTGGATAATATCTGCATATTTACAGACAAGCTCTGTATCCCTTGGATCCATTAATTCTGTTACGATTGGCATACCTGTTTCTTTTTTCGCTTCAAGTAAAATTTTTAGCCCCTCTTCACCTAATCCTTGAAAACTGTAAGGCGACGTTCTTGGTTTATATGCACCTCCTCTAAAAAATACCGATCCTGCTTCTTTAACCCTCCTTGCCGTTTCTAAAGTAATTTCCCTATTTTCTACTGCACAGGGACCTGCAATAATTACAACCTTTTTCCCACCTATTTCTTCATTATCAACTTTAATAACTGTATTTTCTTTCTTAAACTCACGACTGACAATTTTGTAAGGTTTTAGTATAGGAACTGCATTTTCAACACCAGGATATGAATCAAAGGGCAAATTCCTAATTATTGATTCATCACCAATGGCACCAATAATTACCCTTTCCTTACCTCTCGATATATGAGGCTTTAATCCATTTTCTTCAATAATTTTTATTATATTTTGAATCTCTGACTCCGTTGCGTCAGGTTTCATTACAATGATCATATACCCTCCAAGTAATATTTAAGTTTTTTTCAATATTTTTTTAGTTGCCATAATAAATTTTTTGTTTTCTTTCTCAGTCCCAACTGTTACCCTAACATAATCAGGCAGACCATACCCACTTACAGGCCTTACTATCACTCCCTCTTTTAAAAGAAGGTTATAAAATTCAACACCTTTAATAGGTGTTTTGATTAGGATAAAATTACCAAAAGATTTAACATATTCAATACCTAATTTATCAAGTTCCGCATAAAGATAGCTAAACCCTTCTTTTGTTATCTCTTTTGTCTTTTTTACATGCTCATCGTCATCAACTGCACCCAAAGCTGCAAACTGTGCAAGCGTATTGACATTAAAGGGCTCTCTTACACGATTCATAAAGGAAATTATTTCTTTATCAGCGCAAGCATAACCAATTCTTAAACCTGCAAGCCCATATATTTTTGAAAAAGTCCTAACAACAATAAGATTTTTGTATTTCTTAAGAAAATCCAATCCATTAGGATAATTAGCATCATCTACATACTCACTATACGCCTCATCTAAAACAACAAGTGTAGTTTCTGATACCCTGTCCATAAACTTAGTAAATTCCCTTTTTGTAAACATCGTACCTGTAGGATTATTAGGATTAGCAAGATAAACAATTTTTGTTTTTGGATGAATATAATTTATCATTGCTTCAAGGTCATGTGCTAAATTTTTGGCAGGAACTTCATGATAAACCGCACCAAGTGCATGAGCTACAAGTTTATACACTATAAAAGCATATTGAGAAAAAACTATCTCATCTCCAGGTTCATAGAAGGTACGTCCAATTAACTCTAAAATTTCATTAGAGCCATTACCAAAAATTAAGTTATCTGTTGAAACACCTAATTTTTGTGACAACCTTTCTGCTAAATAATAACACCCCCCTTCGGGGTATCGATGAAGTTGTTTTATATATTTTTTCATCATTTTTAATCCATTAGGTGAAGGACCTAAAGGATTTTCATTACTCGCTAATTTTACAGCATTCTTAATCCCCATTTCTCTCTCAAGTTCCTCTACTGGTTTACCTGGTACATAAGGGATTAACGTTTCAATGTTCTTGCCTACTCTCATTTTAAAACCTCCTTTGTAAACTTTGGATATGAACCTACTATTTTTAGAAAAATACAATATTTTCTTAACTCTTCTATAGCCTCAGAAACTTTTTTATCAGAAATATGGCCATCTAAATCTAAGAAAAACACATACTCCCAGGCTTTTGTTTTAATTGGTCTTGACTCTATTTTAGTTAGATTTATACCTCTTTTTGCAAAGGGTGCCAACATATTGTAAAGCGTACCAGGTTCGTCTTTTATTGAAAAAAGTATGCTTGTCTTATCGTTTCCTGTTGCCTTATGTTCAACTTTCCCAATAATTAAAAACCTTGTTGAATTATCATTTGTATCCTGAATGTTTCTTTCTAAAACATTTAAATCATAAATTTTTCCAGCATTTTCACCAGCTATTGCACCTGCTTTTTCATCTTTTGAAGCCATTTCAGCCGCTTCAGCAGTACTTTTTGTTTCTATAAATGCACAATGAGCCATATTTTTTTCTAACCAGTTCCTGCATTGAGCAAAAGCTTGTGAGTGGGAATAAATTGTTCTGATATCATCTTTTCTAAATGCTTTAGATAACAAACAGTGGCTTATGGGGATTATGATTTCACCAGATATTCTTAAGTCGTAATTAATAAACATATCAAGGGTATGGGAAACCACGCCTTCTGTTGAATTTTCCACAGGAACGACACCCATATCTACTCTACTTTTATAAACCTCATCAAATATTTCTGATATGCTCCTAAAAGGTATATACTGAGCACCATGGCCAAAATATCTCATCGCTGCCTCATGGGTAAATGTTGCAGGTGGTCCCAAATACCCAACCTTTAATGGCTTCTCCAAAGAAAGACATGCAGAAATAATCTCTCTAAAAACTGGTTTTATTGCACTTTTAGGGAAAGGGCCCTTCGTTTTTGATTGAAGACGTTTTATAATTTCCGTTTCACGATAAGGAACATAGAAGTTCGCTTTTATTTTCTTTTTTATCTCACCAACTTTTTTAACTATTGAAGCCCTTTCGTTGAGTAAATTAAGGATTTTATCATCAACTTCATCTATTTTTTTTCGTAATTCATCTAATTTATCTTTCTTAGATTTAGGCATTAACAACACCTCCTTCTTTAACGAGTCTTAACTCACAATCGTTTATAAAAAGGTTGATATTCTTACAAAAACTAACAGAAGGCTCTACCCAGAAATCTTTTGGAACTGCAATTTCTACTTTATATCCATCTTTAGTTATGACATCAATAACAACAGGAACAGATTTTTTCCCTGCATAAGTCCTTAAGTAATTTTTCAAACTTATAAGGTTATCATCATTTATTTTTTCTTCTGATATTCTTAAAACTACAGATTTAACATCCATTCCCCATGCTTCTTTTAGATAATAAACCTCTTTTGCAATGATTTTCTTTGTTATACCATCTGTATCTGACGTTGTTGTACCTTTTATATAAAGTGGGTCATCTCCTGATAGCAAATTTCTATATTTCTCATAAACATCGGAATAAAAGATAATCTCTATAGAACCTGTTAGATCCTCAAAACTAATAATACCCATTTTTTTCCCAGCCTTTGTCTTTGTTTCCTTACGAGCAGTTACAATACCTGCAATTAAAACAGTTGTATTATCAGCATAAGTCTTTATGTTTTCTATATTATCATTTATAAAGTGTTTTATCTCTTGACTGAACTCAAGTAAAGGATGCCCTGATACATAAAAACCAAGCACTTCTTTTTCAAAAGAAAGTATTTGAGAAAGGGGAAACTCTTTCACTTCAGGCAGTTTTTCCACTTTGTATCCTGTATCTTCTATATCAAACATTGACTGCATAAGCTCATTTTTCTTATTTTTACTTTCATTCACTTTCTGCAGCAACGTATCAAGATATTCAAGGTACTGAGCTCGATGACCTCCAAGTGAATCAAGAGCACCACTTTTTATAAGACTTTCTATGACCTTTCTATTTACCTTGCTCCCACCTACTCTTTCAATAAAATCAACAAAACTTTTGAAACGTCCATTCTTATTCTTTTCCTCTTTTATTGCTTCAATTGCAGAAATACCAACATTTTTTATAGCACCTAAACCAAACCGTATTTTTCCATCTGGTGTAACAGTAAAATTCTCTTCGCTTTCATTAATATCTGGCGGTAAAATTTCTATTCCCCTCTCTCTACACTCATTTATATGTTTTACAACCTTATCGGGATCATTGATTTCAGATGTTAATAATGATGCTATAAACTCAAGAGGATAATGGGCTTTCAAATAAGCTGTCTGGTAAGTAATTAATGCATATGCAGCGGAGTGAGATTTATTAAAACCATACTCACCAAACTTTTTTATCTGGTCAAATAATTTCTGTACTTTTGGACGTTCATAACCTTTCTTAACAGCCCTTTCTACAAAATCTGTCTCCAATTTTTCAAGTTCAGCAGTCAATTTCTTACTCATTGCCTTTCTTAATGTATCAGCTTCACCCTTTGTAAAATCAGCAATTTTAGTAGCAATCAACATTACCTGTTCTTGATAAACTATAACCCCATAAGTATCTTTAAGAATTTCTTCAAGTTCAGGTATCTCATACTCAATTTTTACATGTCCATGCTTTCTTGCAATAAATTCCTTATCCATACCGCTTCCAAGTGGCCCTGGCCTATAAAGAGCAACAGCAGCAATTATATCCTCGAAGGTTGTGGGTTTTAATTTTCTTAACAACTGTTTCATACCTGTACTTTCTAACTGAAAAACACCGGTCGTATCACCTGTAGACAGAAGTTCATAAACTTTTGGATCATCTAAGGGGAGGTTATCTAAATCAATCTCCACATTATGGACTTTTTTTATATTTTCAATAACATTTTTTATCATTGTGAGAGTTTTTAAACCTAAAAGGTCAAACTTTATTAGCCCTAATTTCTCTACAACTTTCATTGGAAATTGCGTGACAACTTCTCCATTTTCACCCCTATGTAAAGGCATATATTGTAAAAGTGGTTTATCTGCTATAACAACACCAGCTGCATGTATACCTGTATGTCGGGGTAGTTTTTCTAGAGAGATAGAGTAATCTATAAGTTCCTTTATTCTTGGTGACTCTTTATACATCTTCTTTAAAATTGGCTCTATTTCTAAAGCATCTTTAATTGTAACATTGTTCGGTATCAACTTTGTTATTTTATCGGCTTCTGAATAGGGAATTTCAAGTGCTCTTGCAACATCCTTAATTACAGCTCTTGCATTCATAGAACCAAAGGTGATTATCTGCGCAACTTTATCTTTTCCATATTTTGAAACGATATAATTAATAATCTCTTCTCTTCTATCCTTGCAAAAATCTACATCAACATCTGGCATAGTAGCCCTATCAACATTTAAAAACCTCTCAAACAAAAGATCATATTTCATAGGATCCAGCTTTGTAATACCTAGACAATAAGCTACAAGACTGCCAGCAGCTGAACCTCTACCAGGACCCACAGGGATATCCTTGCTTCTAGCATAATTTATAAAATCCGATACAATTAAGAAATATCCTTGAAACCCCATTCTTTTTATTACATTAATTTCAAAGTTTAGCCTTTCTTCATAATCCTTTCTTGTAAATCTATTGTTGCTTTCTTTCACAAGTTTATCTACAGACTTTTCAAATCCTTCGTAAACTTTAGTTAAAAATGTCTTTTCCACTTCTTCCTGATTCATACCTAAATCAGGAAAGTGGAAACCATCTGTCACAAAATCAAAATAGCAGGATTCAGCAATTTTTAATGTATTTTCTATTGCTTGTGGAATGTAAGCAAATCTCTGTTTCATCTCATCCGGGGTTTTGAAATAAAACTCATTAGTAGTCATTCTTAACCTATCTTCTTCATGAATAGTTTTCTTCGTCTGTATACATAAAAGGATGTCATGAAAAGTGTAATCTTCTTTATAGAGATAGTGACAATCATTAGTTGCAACCAAAGGGATGTTTAGTGTTTTAGACAACTCAATTAAAGCATTATTAACAATCTTTTGTTCAGGTAAACTATTTTCTTGGATTTCAAAATAATAATTGCCATCACCAAAAATCTCTTTATATTGTAGAGCTACTTCTTTTGCTTTATCTATATCATTTTTTAAAATTAAAGATGCAACTTCACCCTTCAAGCACGCTGATAATACTATCAACCCCTCACTATGTTTTTTTAATATCTCTTTATCAATTCTTGGTTTATAATAAAAACCTTCAAAATTTGCAGAGGTAATCAATTTACATAAGTTCTTGTAACCCTTTTCATTTTTTACTATTAAAACCAAATGGTAATAATTTTCGCTTGTCCTTTCTCCATTCCCACCCTTTTTATACATACTTTCAGGCGCAATATACATTTCACAGCCAAGTATAGGCTTAATACCATGTTTTTTTGCTTCTGAAAAAAAATCAAAGGAACCAAAGATATTTGAATGGTCTGTGATTGCAAGAGCTGGCATTTTAAGTTCTTTTGCCCTTTTTACAAGGTCTTCAATCCTGATAGCACCATCAAGTAAGCTGTATTCTGTATGTAAATGGAGGTGAACAAAATCGGAAAAATGCATATTTATTACTCCCACTCAATTGTACTTGGTGGTTTTGTACTAATATCATAAACTACCCTGTTCACTCCCTTAACCTCATTAATAATCCTTCTCGAGAGCTCAGCAAGAACGTCATAGGGAATTCTTGCCCAATCTGCTGTCATTCCATCGGTACTTTCAACAATTCTTAGCGCAATTACATTTTCGTATGTTCTTTCATCACCCATAACACCAACTGTTCTTACAGGAAGTAACACTGGAAATGATTGCCAAACTTTCCAGTAAAACCCAGTTTTTTTCATCTCTTCTTCCACAATTTCATCAACTTCCTGTAATATAGAAACTTTTTCTCGGGTTACCTCACCTATAATTCTTACCGCAAGTCCAGGTCCTGGAAAAGGTTGTCTGTATATGATTTCATCTGGCAGGCCTAACTCTTTACCTACCTCTCTAACCTCGTCTTTAAAAAGTTCTTTCAAAGGTTCTATCAATTTTAGATTCATTCTTTCAGGTAAACCACCAACATTATGATGACTTTTAATAACTGCTGACGGCCCTTTAAAGGAAACACTCTCTATAACATCTGGATATAACGTACCTTGAGCAAGAAACTCAACATTTCCAATTTGTTTTGCTTCCTTCTCAAAGATTTCTATAAATGTGTGACCTATAATCTTCCTTTTCTGTTCAGGATCTACTACATTTTTTAGCCTGCTTAAAAAAATTTCTCCACCATCGACTAGTTTTAGATTAATATTAAAATTACCTTTAAAAATCCTTTCGACATGTTTAGCTTCATTTTTTCTTAAAAGCCCATTATCTACGAAAATACAATGCAGTCTTTTTCCAATAGCTTTATGAATCAATAAGGCTGTTACAGAAGAATCTACTCCACCACTAAGACCACAAACAACATGGCTATCACCAACTATTTTTTTTATATCTGCAATGCTTTTATCAATAAAAGAATGCATGTTCCACAAACCTTTAAGTCCACATATGTGGTAAAGAAAAGCCTTTATTATATCCCTACCCTGTGGCGTATGATAAACCTCAGGATGGAACTGGACACCAAAAATCTGTTTTTCTCTATTTTTTATGGCTGCATAAGGTGAATTAGATGTTTTAGCAATTGCATAAAATCCTTTTGGTAATTTTTCAATTCTATCACCATGACTCATCCAAACGGGTATAACATCTTCTGTAATGAAACAAAACAAATCCTCCCTGTCTAAAATTTCTAGATTTGCAAGCCCATACTCTCTTTCCTTAGCTTTGGCTACAACACCCCCAAACAATTTCGCAATGAGCTGAATGCCATAACATATACCAAGAATGGGCACACCTAAATCAAACACTTCTTTTTCTATAATTGGTGCATCTTTTTCATATACACTTTTAGGTCCACCTGAAAGAATTATCCCTTTTGGTCCGAACTTTTTGATTTTATCTAGACCATAAGAATAGGGATGAATTTCACAATAAACATTACACTCCCTTACCCTTCTTGCAATAAGTTGGGTATATTGGGAACCAAAATCAAGTATAAGTATCCTTTCCTGATGTAATTTATCTACTTTCATATACTAATCCAATCTATAATTTGGAGCTTCTTTTGTGATAATAACATCATGAACATGACTTTCACGAAGCCCTGCTGGAGTGATTTTAATAAACCTAGTCTTTGTTTTTAATTCTTCAATATTTTTACAACCTAAATAGCCCATACCAGATCTAAGTCCACCAATAAGTTGAAAAATTGTTTGAGAGAGAGGTCCTCTATAGGGAACCCTGCCTTCAATACCTTCAGGCACCAACTTGACCTCTTCAACATCTCCCTGAAAGTACCTATCTCCACTTCCCTTTTTCATTGCTTCTAAAGAACCCATTCCACGATAAACCTTGTATGTCCTCCCCTGATAAAGTATGCTTTCACCAGGACTTTCATCAGTGCCTGCAAAAAGGCTACCAACCATTACTGTATCTGCACCTGCTGCTAACGCCTTTGTAATATCACCAGAATATTTAATTCCACCATCAGCAATTACAGGAATTTTATATTTTCTTGCAACTTTAGCACACTCCATAATCGCTGTTATTTGTGGTACGCCAACACCCGCAATAATTCTCGTGGTACATATAGAACCAGGACCAACTCCAACTTTTATTGAATCAGCGCCAGCCTTTATCAATGCCTCTGCTGCCTCAGCTGTTGCTATATTTCCCGCAACTACTTGTATATGGGGATACATTTTTTTAATAACCTTTATTGACTCTATAACAAGCTTTGAATGGCCATGGGCAGTATCTATGAAAATTACATCACAACCTGCCTTAACGAGTGCCTCAACCCTTGCATCCCTATCAGGACCTACCCCAACCGCAGCGCCAACACGTAACCTCCCCAAACTATCTTTACATGCATTGGGATATTTTCTTGCTTTCTCAATGTCTTTTATCGTTATTAAACCTTTTAACCTGAATTTCTTATCCACAACGGGTAATTTTTCGATTCTGTATTTTTGTAACAACTCCTTTGCTTCTTCAAGGGTTGTTCCCTCAGGTACAGTTATTAAATTATCTTTAGTCATGACCTCTGAAATTGGCCTATTCAGATTTTTTTCAAAACGTAAATCTCTATTAGTTAAAATGCCAACAAGCACTTTATTTTTGGTAATAGGAACGCCAGAAATTTTATACCTTCTCATAATCTCCAAAGCTTCATAAATTCTATTTTCCGGCTCCATTGTGATAGGATCAACAATCATCCCACTTTCAGATTTCTTTACTTTATCTACTTCTAAAGCCTGAGCTTCGATAGAAAGGTTTTTATGAATAACCCCAATACCACCTTCTCTTGCCATAGTAATTGCAGTAGCAGACTCAGTTACAGTATCCATAGCTGCACTTATAAGAGGCATATTCAATTTTAGGTCTCTTGTAAGATAAGTTGTGATATCCACATCTTTAGGCAAAACTTCAGAATACATCGGTATAAGTAAAACATCATCGAAAGTTAATGCTTCTCCTATAACTTTTTTCTTCATAAAAACTCCTACTATATTTATTTTTTAACGAAAATGGTTAAAATCTATTTTGTATGTTCTCTGAAAAACGCCTTTTTTCAGAACTAAAACTGCCTCTTTTTTAAGATCGATATCATCATATTTAAATTGAACCAAGATTTTCCAATAATAGGCTGGACTTTCTGGCCAGTAAATGGTTCTTTCACCAATATCTGGTACTTTTAAATGAAAGGGTTTGATTTCACTACTATCTTGTTTTAAATAAACATAGGCACCTGATAAAAAATCTGGTGAATCTGCTGTAACAACAAGAAGTAGAAGCAATGTTGGATCTTCTATAATACCTCTTATTTCATTATTATTGATGGGCTTTTTTGTTTTTGCTTTTTCAACACCATACAAAATAAGCCTCAATCTCTTTGTGTATATTACAGATGGCATATAATCTTCATAAAATGAATAGGCTTTTAAGAATTCTTTCTGATAGGTATAATTTCTCTCACCGAATTCAATTAACTTAGTGATTTCTTCTTCATTAAAGTTTAGTTGCATCCCTCTTTTTTCATAAGTAAAAAACTCTATAAATTCCTTTGGCTTATCTTTTTCCTTTTCTTCAAACTCCTTTCTTCTTTTTAATGCCTCTTCTTCTCTCTTTTTTTGCTCATAATAAGCTTTTATAGATGGGTCGGTCTTACTCATATCAATATCATCAACAGGAAAACCTACTTCATTACCATTCCTAAGTTTGATAATGAATATATCATCTACAACTCTATGTTCTATAGCATCAAAAAACTTGCCATTTTTAAGATAAACCATATAGGCATTACAAAGTGACACATTAATTAAAAGTAAACATATAACTAAACAATAATATCTCACACTTTTTCCAGCCATGCCTTGTATTTTTTATTTTTCCCTTTAACAATATCAAAAAATGTTTTTTGTATTTTTAGAGTCACAGGACCTGGTTTCCCTTCTCCAATCTGCCTATTATCTACTTCCCTTACAGGTGTAACTTCTGCTGCAGTACCTGTGAAAAATACTTCATCTGATATATACAACTCATCTCTTGTAAAGCGTTCCTCAACAACTTCATAACCTAAATCTCTTGCTATTTTGATTATGGAATCTCTTGTTATACCTGGTAAAATTGTTGTTAATGGTGCAGTTTTTAATACATTATTTTTTACAATAAAAACATTTTCTCCACTCGCTTCAGAAACATACCCTTCTGGATCTAACATAATTGCCTCATCATAACCGGCATGTTTTGCCTCTTTCTTTGCTAAAATAGAATTTACGTAATTACCGGATATCTTTGCTTTTGTCATCATTACATTAGGATGATGTCTCGTATAAGAAGAAATCTTAGCTCTAATACCCTTTTTTAAACCCTCTTCACCAAGATAGGCACCCCATTCCCAACATGCAATAGCAACCCTTACTGGATATTGCTCTACATAAAGACCCATTGGTCCATCACCAATAAAAACTATTGGTCTAATATATCCTTCTTTAAGTTTATTTTTCTTAAGGCATTCTTTCGTAGCTTTGATAAGCTCATCTTTTTTAAAGGGTATATCTATTTCACATATATGGGCAGAGTCATAAAGTCTATCAATATGCTCTTTCAACCTAAAAATATAGGAATTACCATCAACACCATGATAACATCTAATACCTTCAAATACCCCAACCCCATAATGAAGAGTATGAGTTAACACATGGACTTTAGCATCAGCCCATTTTACAAATTTCCCATCCATCCATATAAAATCCCCTGTTGGCATATATGCTACCCCCTTAGTTTTTAAATATTAGATTTTAATTAAAAAATAAAGAAAATGCAATACATAATATAATGATATCTTACAGAAAAATTTGACAATTTAAAGTAAGGGGGGTATACACCCCCCTGCTTTAATTTTTCAATTCAGGATGGTCCTTAAAGTACTCAAGGCATTCAGGATTTATCAATGCCTCTAAGTTTGTCACAGGTCTACCATGAATAATATTTGTTACAGCACTTTCTACCTTTTTCATATTTCTCGTATAGGGTATATCGGGGACTTCTATTATCTTTGCAGGCACATGTCTTGGTGAAGCATTTTCTCTAAGTATCCTTTTTATTTTTTCCTTTATCTCATCATTTAATTTGTAACCTTCTTTCATTTTAACAAACAATATTATTCTTTGATCCCCTTCCCAACTCTGGCCTATTGCTAAACTATCAGCTACTTCTTCCACTTTATCCACCTGGTTGTATATCTCTGCTGTCCCTATCCTTACTCCTGACGGCTTGAGCACTGAATCTGACCTACCTAAGAATGTTATCCCCCTCGTATCACTATAAAATATCACATAATCCCCATGTCTCCATACCCTCTTATGTTTGTAGTAATCAAAGTATGATTCAAGATATTTCTTGTTGTCTTTGTCATTCCAAAAATATAACGGCATGGAAGGAGCAGCAGCTTCACATACTAACTCACCTTCTTTATCCCAAATAGGATTGCCATTATCATCATAAGCACATACCTTCATTCCTAATCCAGGCCCCTGTAACTCTCCTGCATATACAGGTTGAATAGGACTACCTATTGCAAAACAACCATTTATATCTGTTCCCCCTGCTATGGAATTAAAATGTACATCCTCTTTTATCTCTTTATATATGTATCTAAACCCATCCGCCGAAAGCGGTGATCCTGTTTGGGATATTTCTTTTAAACTGCTTAAATCCAACTTCTTAGGGCTAACCCCTTCTTTTATTAAATAATTCACATAGCTTGCACTTAAACCAAATATACTAATTTTTTCTCTTTCAGCCATCTCCCACATAGCATAGGGTGTTGGATATAAAGGATTACCGTCATAAAGAATTATCGTAGCACCAGCTCCCAACGAACTCATTAACCAGTTCCACATCATCCAACTGCATGTTGTAATATAGAATATCTTATCTTCCCTCTTTAAATCGGAATGTATGATAAGCTCTTTTAGATGGTTTATTAATACACCACCAGCACTCTGAACCATACATTTAGGCTTGCCTGTTGTCCCTGATGAAAACATTATGTATACAGGTGTATCAAAAGGAAGTTGTTCAAAGGTCATTTCCTCATCTTTTTCTTTTATGAATTCATCAATCTTTACAGCTTTCGGAAAATTTTTTATATCCAAATCACTTCCAGCATAACTTGTTACAACCACCTTTTCTAAACTAGGCATCTTTGATGCTATTTTGAACGCATTTTTTAATGTATCAAATTTCTTTCCTTTGTAATAATACCCATCAACAGTAAACATCACTTTTGGTTCTACCTGTCCAAACCTATCATATACTGCTTCAGGTCCCATGTCAGCTGCACATGACGACCATATGGCTCCTATACTAGTTGCTGCCAACATAGCTGACACTGTCTCTATCATATTAGGCATATAAGCTACAACTCTATCTCCAGCTTTTACTCCCATCTCTCTTAATGCATTTGCTATCTTTGCTACATATTTGTATAACTCTTTATAACTTATCTCTCTTCTCTCTTTGGTCTCTCCTATAAATATAAAGGCAGTTCTATCATCACGATACCTCAATAAATTTTCTGCAAAGTTTATTTTCGCACCACTGAACCACTTAGCACCAGGCATCTTGTAAGGATCATCTACAACTTCTTTATAACTCTCACTATGTATTATCCCCACATAATCCCAAACTGATGCCCAAAAATTTTCTATCTCTTTCACTGACCACTCATATAGCTCCAAATATTTACTAAAATTCTTTTCATAACGCTTGTTTACATACTCCATATAATTTTTCATATTTGAACTCTCAACTCTTTCTTTACTCGGTTCCCATAATGGTTTTTTCATATTAACCTCCTAAAAATTTTATTCCCACTTTACGTAAAGTGGTTTTTAAAACATAATTTTATACTAAATTTAAAAAAAATGACATAAAAAATTTTTAAACTGAAAAATTAAGAAAATCAAATTTCGATTTTTAAAATAAAGTTATTATTTCATATAGAGATAATTTAGAAACTATTGGCCTTACGAAATATAAATATTGTTTGGATAGTATATGAAAATAAAAGTTTGTGTTAGAATAATAAATATTACACTATCGGGAGGATATCATGAGCCTAACCAATGAACTTAATTATTGGAAATATGAAAAAAAATGTTTAAAAACTATAGAAGCCTTACAAAAAAATGGCTTTAAAGCACAATATTTTAGAGAAAGGAAAGAGGCTATTAGCTACATAAATGAACAAGTAAAATCAGCCAATGTGATTGGTATCGGTGGTTCCATGACTATAGCAGAGCTTGGACTTCATGAGATTTTCCAAAAGGCAGGAAAAGAAGTTTTAAACCATAATGTAGCTGGGCTATCACCCCAAGAAAAAGTTGAGATTATGAGAAAGGCTATACTTTCAGATACATACTTTTGCAGTTCCAACGCTATAACAACTGACGGAAAATTGATAAATATTGATGCAACAGGCAATAGAGTGGGTAGTATGCTTTTTGGTCCTAAAAAGGTCTTTATTATTGTTGGCAGAAATAAGATAGTCGAAAATGATGTAAATAGTGCTATAAAACGTGTTAAAGACTGGGCATCTCCACCTAATGCAAAAAGATTAAATTTTAAAACACCTTGTGCTGAGACAGGTTTTTGTGTAGATTGTAACTCTCCTGATAGAATTTGTAGAATTATAACAATCATAGAAAAAAAACCAAGAATTACAGATATAGAAGTGATTCTTATAAACGAAGATTTGGGCTTTTAACCAATAATACCAAAAAGAATTTTTGTAGCTAGTAAAGCATGAAAAGCTCCAAATAATCTTTTTAATTTTTTTACAGTCAATCTATTGGCAAGATTTGCTCCTTTATGTACACTGATTATACTCATAGAAACAACACACATAAGAGCTGGTAAATAGACGTAACCTAATGCGTATTTTGGCAACCCCTCTACATTTAGCCTACTAAATACATAACCAATAAGTCCAGCAAGTGCTATTGGAAATCCCAATGCTGCAGATGTATCCACAGCTTGGTAGATGCTAACATTACAAAGTAACATAAAAGGAACAGATAAAAAAACCACCACCAGCAGCTGCCAGAGATGAAATGTCACCCATTATTAATCGTACAACAAAAAGACCAAAAACACTGGGAAGCTTTAAATGTCCACAAGGCTTTATGTCAAACATAATTTGTGGTGATGCAAAATACTTAATTACAACAAAGATGATTTTTAGAATAGTTGTAAAAAAAACTTTTAACAAAAAAGAACCAATAAAAGTTCCTATTAAAAGCCCTAAACCCATTCTTCAAAAAATATCCCATCTAACTGTCCCTTTTAAATTATGAGCTCGAATGCTTGAAAGGGAAGTAAAAAATATAGATGCTATAGAAGTACCGAGCGATAAATGCATTATATGTTTTTCAGAAAAGCCTTGTAACTTAAAAATCACAAGCAATAATGGCACTTGTGTTGTGCCACCACCTACCCCAAAAAGCCCAGCAGCAAATCCAACAAAACAACCTATCGATAAATAGAAAATAAAGTAAATTAAAAGCTTAAACCTTTGCAAATGGAGTTTAAAAAACTTTTTTAAATAAAAATATATTAAACCTCTTTAGATTTACTGGCGACAATTCAAACAGCTTTAAATACCAACTGCTTATTATTTCAATTTAATAAAGTTAAAAAACTTCCTTGTCTCATCAACCAAAATAAGTAAAAAGGCAAAGGGAATTGCTAATAAGAAATATTTAGGATCTATTGGAGTTGTCTGAAAAAATTGGTTTCCCAAAGGCGTGTATATAATCAGAAGTGAGATTAAAATTTCTGTTAGTATTCCCCAATAAATCAATCTGTTTGAAAAAAAGCCTAATTTGAAGATGCTTACCTCATTGGAACGACACACAAAAACATTGGCAATCTGAGTTATGATTATTGCTGAAAGAAAGGCTGTCGTTGCCTGTAAGTATAGCGGACTTGCTTGTGAAAGCATTTCACCGTAATGCCAGTTGCCTTCTTTTAAAACATAAAAAAAGGTTATAAACCCTGCCAAAGCCTCGATTGGTCCTAATAATAAATATGCCCTTCTAAAGATTTTAAAGTTTAGAAGCCTATCTTTGTGTGAACGTGGAGGCTTCTTCATTATATCTGGAGAAGGTTTTTCAGCCCCTAAGGCAAGGGCAGGGAGCATATCTGTGCCTAAATCTATCGCAAGTATCTGCATTATTGTTAAAGGGAGAGGTATTTTGAATAGCACATAAGCTATATAAGGAAGTATCTCAGGTATGTTGGAGGCGAAAATGTAGGTGATAAAGTTTCTGATATTTTCAAATATTGTCCTTCCTTCCTCAATAGCTTTTACAATTGTTGCGAAATTGTCATCTAAAAGAATGATGTCTGAAGCCTCTTTTGCCACATCTGTGCCTGCTATTCCCATTGCTATACCAATATCTGCCTTTTTTAAGGCAGGGGCATCGTTTACTCCATCACCTGTAACAGCAACTATCTCTCCGTCGAGCATCAGTGTGTTTACAATTTTTAATTTCAGGCTTGGTGTCATCCTGCAGAAGATTATCTCTTCGTTTTGTAAAACATTATGAAGTTCAATGTCACTCATCTTTTCTACTTCGCCACCTTCTAATACAACTGGAGAGCCTTTGACAAGGCCAATCTCTTTTGCAATGGCTACTGCGGTTTTGCCTGCATCACCTGTAACCATAATAATCTTTATCCCAGCGGTTTTGCACGCCTTTATGGCATCATACACCTCTGGTCGAGGAGGGTCGTAAAGACCAGCAATGCCTGCAAATGTCAGGTTTTTCTCAAGATTTTCAATATTCATTAGGCTTTCCTCTTCTTTAAGTTTTTTGAAAGCAAAAGCTATGACACGCAAGCCCTTTTCCATCATGCTGTTATAGACATGCAGAATACTCTCTGTTTCAATTTGTTCACAAAGGGGGATGATTGTTTCAAAGGCTCCTTTGGTAAGTAGAAAATACTCATTTTGTATCCTTGCTACGACGCTCATCCGTTTAGTTTCAGAACTAAAAGGTCTTTTTGATAATATTTCGCCTTTTAGTGCTTCTGTATCTTTGAAGAAGTTTAGCAAAGCCAGTTCTGTGGGGTCACCCTTTAATACATTATCCGTTGATTTATCAATACTGTTACAGAATAGAGAAATCATCGCAAGCGTTTTTCTATTTTCATGGGGATAAAAATCTTTAACTTCCATTTTATTCTGTGTAAGTGTGCCTGTCTTGTCTGTGCATATAACTGTTACTGACCCCAAAGTTTCAACAGAATTAAGCCTCTTTATCAATGCCTTTTTCTTAGCCATTCTTAGACTTCCCATCGCCAAAGAAAGAGTTACTGTTGGCAGAAGCCCCTCTGGAACATTTGCGATAATAATACCAATGGCAAAGAGGAAGTTTTCCCAAAAGCCTTTACCAATAAGAAAACCAGTGATGAAAAAAACAACGCCCGTAAAAAATGCAATCATTGCTACGATTCTTGAAATTATTACTATCTCTTTTTGTAAAGGGCTTAAAGAGGCTTCTACAGCAGTAGTTGCATGGGCAATTTTTCCAAACTCCGTAGCCATACCTGTTGCATAGCAAACGCCTAAACCTTCTCCGCTTACAATATGAGTGCCAGCAAAAGCAATATTTGGGCTATCAAAATACTCTCCTTCAAAGGGTGCGTGGGTAAGTAATTTTGTTGAAGACTCACCAGTTAGGGGTGCGTTATTGACCATCAGATAGTTTGCCTTGATTATTCTAATGTCTGCTGGCACCTTATCACCTTCCTTTAAAATGACGATATCACCTGGCACCAGCCTTGTTGCATCAATAGTTTTTACTACACCATCCCTTATCACGGCTACATTAAAAGGCAAAAGCTTTTTAAGCTCCAGCAGTGCCTTTTCTACTCTGTACTCCTGAATAAATGTAAAAACTGCATTAATGATTATGACGCCAATAATCGCTATGCCTAAGTTTTTTAGTCCCTGACCTGGATCAAAATACTCTGAAATAAAACATAATGTTGCAGCAATCCACAAAAGTACTGCAAGAAAATGGGTGAAGTTTTTTAGTAGACGGACAAAAAGTGGCGTTTTCTTAGATTCTTTGATTTCATTACTGCCATATTCATGTAACCTTATCTCTGCTTCTTTTTCAGTAAGCCCCTCAAGGGAAGTCTTTAATTCCGACAAAACATCATTAACAGTTATTGAATGCAGTTTCATATGACCTTTTTTGGTTTAAAAATAATCAAGTTACAAGGTGTTTCTTTTATAACAACAGCTGTTGGATCCTCGCTAAACAGTTTTTTCAAGATACTTCTTTCACTCATACCCATTATGATAAGGTCGTTCTTTTTTGAAGCAGCTTCTATTGTTATGCCCCTGCCAATTTTACCGTGTCCGTATCTTTTTTTTGTGATAATGTTTTGCCCTTCTAAGTAGTTTAAGATGCGAAGAATGTTATCAGGTAGATTTTCGTGTAAGTCAACAAGCTTAAGTCGCAATTCTGAACCACTTAAACTTTTTTTTATTTTTTCGA
>Ga0272449_1000954_pt1 | contig 31770 bp, 26 predicted proteins | sample YNPCB0241_FD_198679 | JGI IMG/M metagenome (GOLD analysis project Ga0272449, IMG submission 198679) | Hot spring sediment microbial communities from Yellowstone National Park, WY, United States - YNP-CB-024-1 | ecosystem: Environmental > Aquatic > Thermal springs > Hot (42-90C) > Sediment... | reverse complement strand
GGATTCAAAGATTAGATTGTGCCAGATAGTATTTCTCGAAACACCCTCTTTAATCAAATCTGTAAAGTCCTTATTAATAGGCATAACATCCGATACATCGTCAAATGGACAGTGTTTATTACTGATACATCTCATTTTATCTTTGTATGGGCAGAGACAGGTTATAGTTATTTTCCCTGAATCTCCGTTGATTGAGCCTCTGAATGCATAAACGGGTTTTGAGCTAATAGAATTTGCTGTGTTAATTTTCCCTTCTACCATATTACTATCTGTCTGGAATATAAGGAGTGTTAGTATTACTATGATTAACATAATCCATCTCATAACAAATCCTCCTCTGATATTTACCTCTGTGTTATTCTTCTCTTATCCTTTCATTTATAAATGTGATTTTAGCATAAAAACAAGAAAATGTCGATTCTATTAGAAGAGAGTTTCGACAACAATAATTGCCACCCGTAACTGAGTCTTTACAGATGTCATTTAATCCCTTGACAGTACGATTTCGTATGTTTATATTGACAGGATATGAGTCGTAGGCTCTTAAATTTTCTGATTATCCTACCCATTCTGTTGCACTTCAATCTATTCAATCTGATACACCCGGCCCACAACTTCGACCTCAAAGACAACTGCCCAATATGTCAGTTTCACAGCTATCAGAACAATGCTAATACAGATGACTCGGCGGGCAAAGATATTCGAAAATATGTCCCGGAAGAGAATCTCACACCTGAAGATATTTCCATCAAAATAGAGAGTATAAAAACCCCGATCCTGATACGGGGACCTCCCGTAGCTGCCTGAAAATAAGAAAAACTTTCTTCTATCCTGATTACTACTTAAGGAGGTAAAATTATATGAAAAAGTTATCGCTAATCATTATATTGATATTTTCATCGGTCAATGCATTTGCCCAAACAAACGAGAATCCATTTATTCAGAACAAGTTCAATCCCGACATATCCCTGATTGCGGATATGGCTTTTATTAGCAGTGATATAAAGGATGAGTCAAGAGAGCATCTCGAGATCCCGGAGTTTATGCATCACCCGCCTCATTCACATATGAACAAAGAGAGAGGTGTTCACCTGAACTATCTCGAACTCTCTTTTGCTGCCCCCATAGACCCTTACTTTGATTTTTTTGGTGTTATGACATACGCACCGGGTCACGGGCTCGAGGTGGAGGAGGTATATGCAGATACGAAATTCCTGCCTTACGGATTTGGGGCACGGCTCGGGCTCTTCAAGAGTGCGATAGGGAGGCACAACGAGAAACACGCCCACATCTGGGACTTCTATGATTCACCACTGATATATGACGCACTCCTCGGGAGTGAAGGTATATCCGATGTAGGGCTCAGGCTCACATATACATTCCCTCTCGATTTTATGCTGATGCTCGGCGCCGAGGTATTCCAGGGTTCATCTGATGAGGCAGTATCTTTCAATGCAGATGGATATACATTTCTTGATAAAGAGATTGAGCCGAAGAGTAAACCTGCCCTCTTTACGGGATTCTTGAAGACCTCATTCGATTTTGGGGACCATATCTTCCTTCTGGGTTCCTCGATATTGTATGGTCCTTCCAATCTTATTCACTCCCATAACCACGAAGGGGAAGAGGCTGAAAGACCCGATCACTCGATAGAGGCTGACGGAACTGTTGTGTACGGATTCGACCTTACATATAAGTACATCATAGATGCATACAGGTATGTCTCCTTCGAGGGCGAATATCTGAGCAGAATCATTGATGGGACCCTCTATAAATTGAACGACAACGGAACACCCGATAATGAAGGTGATGATAAGGCGGATGTACTTGCGTTGCATAAGATTAATTCCGGGCTCTATGGACAGATTATATTCAAATTCGATAAGAGATGGAGGACGGGATTGAGAGCTGACTATCTACTGAAACCCTCAATCGATCTCAACTCCAAGAGTGTAGATCTGGATATATATCAACTCTATAAGTTGTCGTATATGATAGAGTACTACTTCTCAGAGTTTGTTAGATTCAGGGCACAGTACAACTATGACCATTCGAGATATTTCGAGGAGAGTATGAAGCCAATTCAGGAATTTATTTTCAGTTTCAATTTTGCAGTCGGTGCCCACGGCGCCCACGCATTTTAAGGAGGTGCTTTATGAAGAGATTTATTTTTTTGATACTATTTTTAGTAGCAATTCCGGGCTCTTTATATGCTGATGAAAAGATAAAGGTAGTTGCAACATATCCTTACATTGAGTCAATCGTAAAAGAGATAGGCAAAGATGCAGTAGAGGTATCAACACTCGCAAAGGGGACAGAGGACCCGCACTTCGTGGTGCCAAAGCCCTCTCTAATCGGACGGCTCAGACAGGCGGACCTGCTCATAATAAACGGGGCATCTCTGGAGATTGGTTTTATTCCCCCACTCTTGAAACAGGCAAATAACCCGAAGATCAATGCTGGCTCTGAGTATTTGATAGACCTCTCGAAGAAGGTAGAACTGATACAAAAGCCCGAAAATGTAAGCAGATCAGAGGGGGATATCCATCCGGAGGGGAATCCTCACTACTATCTCAGTTACAAAAACTTCCCCAATATCGCATCCGGGATAAAGGATGCACTCATAAAAGTAAAGCCCGAAAAGAGGGAGTTCTTTGAAAAGAATTTCAAAGACCTCATCGACAGGTTCGAGGTGAAGAGAAGGGTGTGGGATGAGAAGTTGAAGAGTATCAATGGTTGTAAACTGATTCAGTATCACAGAATGTTCGACTATGTAGCAAGAGATGCAAATTGCGCGATGTTTGCGGAGATAGAGCCCAAGCCCGGAATTCCACCAACGGCAAAACACATTGAAGAGATCATTGAAAAATCGAAGAGCGAGAAGATTCACAGGGTAATTGGTGACGACTACCACGAGACAAAGTCTGTAAAAAAAGTATCTGAGGCAATCAAGACCCCATTCGTTCTGCTACCCCACGATGTCAAGAGTTTCGATAATATCAAGGATATTTTCGATATGTATAACTACATCGTCGAGGAGCTCACCAAATGATTGACATACTATTTATAAGCTTTCTCTTTGCAACAGTTCTACTGGGAATTCACTCATACTATGGAATAAACATCATAAGGCGCGGAATTATCTTTACGGATCTTGCTATTGGGCAGATGGCGGCGCTTGGCACCGCCATCGCCTTCTTACTATTCGATGGCAAATATGTATACCCTATATCCCTCACATTTGCACTCCTTGGTGCATTTCTGATTGCACTTACCTCAAAGAAGAAGATGAGTCACGAGGCATTCATTGGATTGATTTACGCTCTGGGTATAAGTCTATCCATTATCCTCCTCTCAAAAGATCCTCACGGGACCGAAGAGGTTCAGAAACTCACCGCATCTGATATTCTGTTCATTACCAGAGCAGAGCTGATCAAGACCTCGATACTCTATGCAATAATCGGGCTGTTTCTGTACTTTGTCGTGGAGAGAGTACAGGGGACACTAAAGGAGATTCTCTTCTTTACCACATTTGCTATTACTGTTACGAGTTCGGTGAATCTGGCTGGCGTCCTTGTCGTATTCTCCATCCTCGTCACACCTGCCTATATTATGTCCTTTTTTGCGGATAGATTTTCCATAAAACTAATCGGGGCATGGATACTCGGTATAATCATAAATCTAATTGCAATAGTCCTCTCCTACTACCTCGACCTCCCAACAGGATACACGATAGTGGCATTTTATGCCCTATCTGGAATAATCGTATCAATATCTTGCAAATGCTTCAAAAACGGTGAGGGTGAGATAAAGGTGGCATAGCCCTTAAAGCCTCTTATGGTGCTTGATGTCTGGGTCTACAGTGCTCTCTACCTGATTGAGGAGCGCTTTTAAGAAGGCAATCACATAATCCTGTATTTTATGCCTCGTCCCCTGTATAGAAAGGGAGATATATCTACCCCTGATAAAGAATCTCCGGGTGTCTTCGTTAAATTGTAGAATGATATTGATATTTGAACCATCAATCACAAGGGGGATCAATATCATATTATTCCCAGGGGTTATCCCACCGTTTAATACAACACCCGTATTTTTTGAAAGGAGACTATCAATAACCCCCTTTACATACGGCACAATCTTAGTGTACCGCTCATCCACATAGAAGTTAGCACCTGTGTGTACCCCGATGACCCTTGCAGTGATCGAGGTAAGAAAGAGGTTTTTGTAAAAATTCTGTGAGAAAAGATACTCATTAGACCAGAGGAAGAATCTCAGGGGGAGAAGACCTTTGGGGTTCTCATCTCTGTAAAGTGAAAAGTTTCCATCTGAAATCACCAGATTGTTTGCATCTATGAGACTGGCAAAAACCCTCTCTCTTTTGCAATTAGAAATGATTTTGTAATACACCCTATCACCATCTCGATGGGTAATCTCTATTTTTATATAGTCTAATATACACACCCCCTCATCCTCTATGAAACTGAATGGCAAGGGGGTAATAAAGGCGAGCCCCTTCTCCTTCCTGTCCCCTATACCCCATATCCTCTTATTTATGTCTATGAGTTTTTGTGTGCCTCTGCAGTTGAGGGAGCAGGGTATGTGTCTGATCTGAGATTCAAACGGGTTCATCTCAAGATCAAAGCGTCCCTTATGCTGTACCCTTCTTATCAACCAGTTGAGTCCTGTGTTTACTGAGAGGTACAACCTGTCTTTTATATATGCATCTATGCAGCAATCGGGATAACCGAGGATCTTACCGCTCTCTCTTATGGCATCTACATCACCCCTCTCAACGAGTCTTGTAAGTCTTATCAGGTCTAAGAGAACCCCCCTCTCGTTTGAATAAAACAGATCTATACCTCTTGAGGAATTGGGGCTTAAGGCGGTAAACTTGAATACCCTCTCTGCATATCTCTGGGCAGTCTCTGCATCTGATCTTCTGACAAACTCAATTCTCCCGGCCCTTCTCCCGGTCTCGTACATAAAGAGGGATTCTTTTATAAAGTATGTCCTGTCGAAATAGTGTGCCATCAAACCTCTCCGAGCTCACGATAGAGTGTATCTATTTCGAGTGAACCCTGTTTAAGCCTTCTTACCCTTTTGTAGAAATGATCTATCCTTCTATCCATAAATCTCCATTCAGAGTCTCTACTCAACAGTCCATCCTTTTTGATTTTATAATAAACCGGGGTATATTTATCGATAATTAGTTTGTTTAAGAAGAGGTCTTGAGGTATGGATTCCATACCTGTAAACTTCATCACCCTGAGGTTATACTCTATGGACTCAGGGGATGTATAAGGATTAAAGAGGATGAAATTAAATAGGTTATAACGGTCGGTTATGAGTGTCTCTTTGAATCTCCTCTTCAGGTCATACAGGAGAGAGATACTCTTCAAAAGCCCTTCTGCATTCAGAAACCTGTTGTAGAGCAAGAGGTCGTTTGAATAAAAACTCTCAATACCAATGGAACAGATTACTATCCTGATGTCTCCTTTTTCTGCAAGGGTGATGCCCTTTATAAAATGCCTGTATTCTTCGATAAGCAGTTCAGGTCTGAGGGTGATGATTATCTCTATGTGTTTTACACCGAGATCTGTCAGTACCTCAATTATATATTCGAGTCTCGATATGTGTCTCTCCCCGATAATCCTGAAGGAATTACCCTTATGTCTTCTGAGGTACGCTATTGCCGATGATATCTGTCTTTTCAAATCCTTTCTATCCTCCGTACCCCACTTTTGATTGGAGTGTATATCCCTGCAGAAGGTACAACCATTCCTCTTTACCCACCGCGGTATATTGAGCCCCCGATAGAGGGGATTTCTCATAATACTTCTTGTGTAATTACAGGGATTTGATAGGACAAGATGGGGGATATATTCTACCGGAAAATTGAGCCTCTCAATGTCGCATTCAAATACGGGTGTCGCAACAAATATATTCGTTTGTCTCTTTGAAAAGGCAGAATAAAATTCCTGAAAATTCCCACTCGGTATATAATTTTTGCTGCCGTTTAAATGATTTATGGTCTTTTCATCGGCAATTATATAATCGGGATTGAACCTCTCCATCTCGCTTATAACGAGGTTCAGATCGGTGGTACGGATATGAAGCAGCTGGTGCTTATCCCCCCTCAACAATCCTGAGATATACGGAATCCTGATATCCACATTTAAATTTGATGCAGTGATAGTCTCTAATAGTAAAAATTTCATCCCTTTTATTCTCTTGTGGTACGGCGGGTGATGCCGAGGGCCTTGAGTCTTTTGTGGAGGGTTGTCCTCTCCATTCCGAGTAGGCGGGCGGCCCTTGATATGATCCAGTCTGATTTTTCAAGGGCATCAAGGATGAGTTTCCTCTCGAGCTCCTCCTTTGTCTTCTTGAGCGAACCTGAAGGAACTGGTTCTGGCGCTTCATTGATAAAGTTGGGCAGGTCATCTACAGTTATCTCCTTATCGGAGAGTATTACCAGGCTCTCAATGACATTCTTTAGTTCCCTTACATTCCCGGGCCAGGAGTATGCCATTAACCTCTTGAGTGCCTCCTCTGTTATCTCCTTTTTCACAAGCCCATTCTCGCGGCATATCTCTTCTATGAATGTATGTACAAATATGGGGATATCCTCCTTCCTCTCCCGCAGGGCAGGCATATTAACTGAGACCACATTGATACGGAAGAACAGATCCTCTCTGAACTTACCTTCGGAGATCAACGCCTTTATATCCTTGTTTGTAGCCGCTATCACCCTGACATCCACCTTCTGGAATTTCTCACTCCCGAGTCTCGAAAACTCACCAGTCTGAATAACTCGAAGTATCTTAGCCTGTGCAGCAAGGCTCATATCTGCAATCTCATCCAGAAACAGAGTACCCCTGTCAGCCAGTTCGATGAGTCCCTTCTTTGTCTCAGATGCCCCGGAGAAGGCGCCCTTTTCATAGCCAAAAAGTTCGCTCTCTATGAGTTCAGAGGGGATGGCGGCGCAGTTTACCTTTATAAAGGGGAACTGCCTCCTCCTTGAGTTTTGATGAATGTACCTGGCTGCCAGCTCTTTACCCGTCCCGCTCTCACCGGTGATGAAGACCCGTGCATTTGTAGGTGCAACTTTATTGAGGGTCTGAATTACCTCGAGTATCTTCTCCGATTTACCCAGTATCTCGTCCTCCCCTTTCATCTTCTTGATTGATACAAGTTCTTCATAGAGATTCTTTCGATCGATTGTGTGTTTAATAGAGAGCAGGACTCTCTCCCTATCCAGGGGTTTCTCGAAGAAGTCATATGCACCCTTTTTGATTGCCTCAACGGCGTTCTGGATATTGGCGTGGCCGGATATCATAATTATGTAAGTGGAAGGGCTCATAACCTTGATATCATCTATGAGCCTTATCCCATCATCGTCCGGGAGTTTTACATCGAGGAGTACCAGGTCAAACTCTCTCTCCCTGAGTTTCTGAAGGGCCTCCTTTGCACTGGATGCCTCCTCCGTATTGTAACCCTCAGAGGAGAGGATCATCGATAGAGTCTTCCGAATATTCTTCTCGTCGTCAACTATGAGAATGTCGTACTTGTCGGGCATAGATTACTCAGCGGGCTTCTCTTCCTCTTTATTCTCCTGAGGCTGCTCCTCCTTCTTATCCTCTTTATTCTCCTTCTCCGTATTCTTCTCCTCCTCACTGAAGCCGCTTATCCCCTTTGAGGAGTCCTCGAAGGCATACTTGAAGTTCAGTATCTGCTTGTTCACTACCACCACATCTACCTCCACCTCATCCTTGTTGTGAACCAGTTTTATCGTATGCCTCCCAGGCTTGACAGGCACCACATCAATCTTCGTAACCTCTCCTACCTTCTTGCCATCAATGTAGGCAGTGGTATTTTCAGCCGGTATAACCTCAAACTTTATGCCCGTAGTTACATTCTTTGAGGGCTTCGCACCCTTCTTCTCAGCCCCATACAGAGTAATACCGGATACCAGAATGAAAATAATGAGCAATAATAGGACTTTCTTCATCTTCCACCTCCTGATAATACATAGAATGGGTTTATAATAATACCGTCCCATAATAAAGTAAAGAGGAAACATAGGTATTTCGGTAAAGATTCAGTTGCAGGTGGCAATTAAAATGTTTAATCTTGATTGTAAAATTGCGGGGACAGGGCGATGTATCTGTCATAAAAATACAGACTTTCGTATTTGCCGTGATAAAAAAATATAATAATTTGGTTGCGAATGTAATGTAAGGGCGACCGGCCGGTCGCCCCTACAAAATAAACACCCCGTCTGCCTCTGGCATCCACCCCTCTTAAATACAGTGTCGGTGTACGGTGAACCGTGTCGGCCTTCGGATCAATTCTTTATCAGAGGGGAATTTTACTTACCCATTTCCCACTTATTATGAAAACTTGTTTCTAAAAAAATTACACCAATCCCTTTTATGTTAAACAGACTTAAAAACCTTCACAAGTATATTCTATTGAGAATCTATCTTTTCAACTCGCTTATCCTGTACATCATTACGCCGGCGGAGACGGAGAGGTTGAGGCTGATACTCTCATCCGATGTGGGTATTTTGACGATATAATCAGAGATAGAAAGGAGTTTCCGGTTTACCCCTGCGTCCTCTCCACCAACTATTACAGCCACCCTGCCACTGATATGGATATCCCTGATATCCTTCTCCCCTTTTGCGTCGAGGGAGACGACCTTATAACCAACCCGTTTCAGATCCATCAGCACCTGCGGGATATTCTCCTCTATAGCAATGTCCACATACTCGATGGCACCTGATGACGCCTTGACCACGGCAGGGGTAATGGATGCGGTATTCTTCTTTGTAAGGACTATTCCATAAAAAGAGAAGAGGTAGGCACTCCTTATGACCGCTCCAAGATTGTGCGGATCCTGAACATTGTTCAATATAAGGATATTCGAGTAGCGAGCTGGATCATCGAGAAAGAGTCTGTATGGCATTATCCTGATGGGCTCACAAACTGCCACTACACCCTGATGCTCGGAGCTCCTTGCCATATTCCCCAGAAATTCCCTCTGTACATATTCGGGCTTAATGCCCATCTCTCTGAGCATCCCGGTTAAACGCCTTAGATTGTGGGATTTGCCTTTTGAGAGGAGATATACCCTCTCAACCCTTCGCCTCTTTGCCCTCAAAAGTTCTGTTACTGGATTTATCCCATAGACGATGGATTTTTCAGACATTGTTTTATCCTTCTGCTGAGAGGTGCATCTCAACCCTGTCAAGATTGGATTTGATATCCCCCTCTATGATACTCCTGCCCATAACTACATAATCTGCTCCCCTTGAGAAGGCGACTTTTGGAGTCTCAACCCTCTTCTGGTCCTGCGTAGAATCCATATCCAGCCTTATGCCAGGTGTGATTATCTTAAGGCCCCCTTTCGAGACATCCCTGACCCGTTCGATCTCTTTCGCAGAGCACACAACCCCTGTTATACCGGCCTCACAGGCGAGTCTTACCATCTTATCGACTGTCCTCTCCATCGGGATTTCATAACCAATAGAGGAGATGTCCTCTTCGTTGAGACTGGTAAGAATAGTTACGCCTATAATCCCGGCATCAGAGAGATTCTCCTTTATTGCCCTGCTGGCCGATTTGAGCATCTCAAGACCGCCACTTATGTGGACTGAAAGGAGGTCGAATCTGTATTTTGAGAGGGATTTAATGGCAGAGGAGACCGTATTGGGGATATCGCACAGTTTCAGATCCAGAAACACCTTATAGCCCTTATCCTTTGCAGAAGGGATTATCCTCTCCCCGTATCCAAAGAATGCCTGCATACCGATCTTGACATACTCTACTCGATTCGAAAGGTGACATAAGATTTTTTCTGCCTCATCAAAACTTTTTACATCGAGGGCAACTATCACCCTTGATAAATGGAAGCGACTCAAATCAGAATACCTCCATTCTTTACTCCCTCGTAGAGTTTAGCCACAGACTTGAGCACCTTATCCCTTTCTGTCTCCGCAAGCCCATTCTTCACCTCGAATATACAGTAGTTGAGGAGGTTGGAGAGGGAGTGTACGAGTTCTCTCTCTGCGATCTCACCGTGCAGTTCTGATGCCTTCTTTAAGAGATCCTCCATATTGCTTATATTCCCATCTATGTCAAACTGACAGATACTTATCAACTCATCACCATCAGGGGGTTTGGATATATAGGATTCGATATGGAGAGTACCAAACCTCCCTTTCTCCTCCAGAGCCTTATAACAGACCTCGATGGCTGCCTTTATCTTCTCTATATAACCTCTGTAGGTCCCCGATGTCTCAGAGCGTGTACCTATTATCTTTATGAACCCCGCCCTGTAAAGAGAGACGAGGAGCTTCATACAGTCATATTCACCGAGCCTGCTCTCCTCTATGACCTGATTAACTGTCCTTCTGGAGTTTATCAAACTCAAAACATACCTTTCCTTTTCTGTAAGGTCTATCTCCGGCGAGGGGCTTATCTGGGACAAGATCGATTCTCTGTCTGAGATTATGCTCCTGAGTCTTGAGAGCTCTCCATACTGCCTCATCCCCTCCATAATGAGTTCAAGGGTCCCCTCCTGCAACTTTACAGCATTCCTCAAATCGGGTTTCTTCTCCTCAAAAAAGTAGTATCCATCCTGATATGAGAAGAGACTCAGGAATATCGCCTTGACCTGTTGTGTGAGTCCTACATATACATCACGGGGTGTAATCAGCCCGCGCTCCATAAGTATCTCCCCGAGTCGGGTTCCGCTCTTTACCTTGTCAGCCACCTCAAGCAAAATCTCTTTGGATATCTTCCCTGTCCTGAATAGTATATTCCCCAGCCTGTCCTCTTCGAGGCCCGAGACGGCATATACCAGTTCCCCGCCCTGAAAATAGAGTGCCTTCCTGAGATCATCCTTGACGAAGGTGAGCACCCCATCCTTTCGGAGGGTGTTTATCATCCCCACGATCTCCACGATACCCACAGTCGAGATATCCCCGAGAAACATACCCTTTACGGGGAGATCCGTCGAATGAACTATAAAGACCCCGGAGCTGATCCTGCTCACTGATGCCTCTCCCATCTCGCCAAGGGAGGAAAGCATCGTAGTTACTACATCAGGCAATACGATCCTGCCATTCTCATCTTTTACCACTTTGAATCTCATACTTCAATCCTATCTCCCCCTGAATAGTATCTGTATTCTGCCTCGATCAATCTCTTTATCTCCCCTATGGCCCTATCAAAGGGAATAATCTGGCTCTCCTTCTCCCTTCTGAGCTTTACCTCCACCCCTCCCTTTTCTATAGACTTCTTCGAGACAGACACCCTTATCGGTATCCCTATGAGATCGGCATCCTTAAACAAAACGCCCGGCCTCTCATCTCTATCATCGTATAGAACCTCTATGCCCTGTTTTAGCATCTCCTCATATAGTTCATTACACCTCGAGACCACCTCCTCCACATCCGTCCCTATACCCATAAGGTGCACCTCAAATGGCGCAATAGGCATCGGCCAGATTATACCATCTTTATCATGATTCTGCTCTATTGCAGCCGCAGCGGTCCTGCCTATGCCAATCCCGTAGCAACCCATAAACACAGGACGCTTGACACCGTCTCTATCCAGAAACTCCGCTCTCATCTTTGAGGAATACTTCGTCCCGAGATAGAAGACCTGCCCCACCTCTATACCTCTGTATCTCTCGTACTTCCCCTTTTTACAGACAGGACAGGTCTCGCCTGGCATCGCCGTTCTGATATCGTAATACCCCTGGATATTCTTTATATCCCTCTCCACATCTACATTGATAAAGTGTGTATCCTTCTTGTTCGCACCAATAACAGCACCCTTGAGTCCCTTCACAGAATTGTCTGCAATGACAGGTATGTCAAGACCGATGGGTCCCGCAAACCCCACGGGTGAATGGGTTATACCCTCCACCTCGGAGTCAGTGGCAAGCCTCAATTCGTCGCATCTCAGAATGGACTTGACCTTGGCTTCATTTATGTTCATATCCCCCCTCACCAGAAATCCATAGGGCTTGCCGTCGGCAATATAAAGGATTGTCTTTATAAGCCTCTCCGCCCCAATCTTTAAGAACGCCGTAACCTCCTCCACAGTCTTTCTGTCAGGTGTTTTCACCTCAGAGCAGGGTTTTGACTCTACATCAAATGGGTTTATTACCTCCGGGGATACAGCCATCTCCACATTTGCGGCATAGTCGCAACTGTCACAGGCGAGTATCTCATCCTCCCCCGACTCTGCCAGAACCTGAAACTCGTGAGATAGGGTACCCCCGATATTCCCTGTGGCAGCTGACACAGCCCTGAACTTCAGTCCGCACCTTGTGAATATCCTCGTATATGTATTGTACATATTTTTATACTCACGCTTTGCATCCTCCTCGTCTGTATGAAAGGAGTATGCGTCCTTCATAATAAACTCCCTCCCCCGCATAAGCCCGAACCTTGGACGAGCCTCATCCCTGAACTTGGTCTGAATCTGATAGAGGTTTTTGGGCAGGTCTTTGTAGGACTTTATCTCCTGCCTCGCTATATCCGTTATCACCTCTTCGTGGGTGGGACCGAGACAGAAATCAGCCCCTTTTCTGTCCTTGAATCGGAGTAACTCTGGACCATAATAACCCCATCTCCCCGATTCTATCCAGAGTTCCGCTGGTTGTACCATTGGCATAAGGAGCTCAATCGCCCCCGCCCTGTCCATCTCCTCCCTGACTATCCTCTCGATCTTTCTAATGGTCCTCAAAAGGATAGGCATATATGTGTAGATGCCTGAGGCGAGTTTTTTTATCATACCCGCCCTTACCATCAGTTGATGAGATGTTACCTGCGCATCCGATGGGATCTCTTTATAGGTGTTGAAAATGTACTTCGATACTCTCATAAAAATCTCCCTTGAACAGGATAATCTTAATTATCAGAATTCACTCAATTCAGCAATACTAAAATTAGACATTAAATTTCATTTGCTTTTTGCGAATAATTCACCTAATATTATATCCACGCTGAGGGATTTGAGGTTATGAGAATAGCTGTTTATTCAATTATATTGATGAGTTTTATATCCTTAGATGTCTACGGGGCAAATATAATGGGGTTCTCGGAGGACCAGGTGAAGGACTTCTTTTCCAAAAATATGCAGGGATGGGAGTTCAACGGGAAGGGCTTCAAGAATCTGGAGTTTAAGAATAAGGATTACAATTTCAAGATAAAGATCTATGTAGACCCAAATGTTATCGGCGCCCAGTTTGTGGTGGATAATATTGATGTTGACAAGGTACCCAATGGCAAGGATAAAGACCTCAATATGAAGAAGATGTACCACATCGAAGATAAAAAACTCAAACCCATACTGAAGAAACTCTTCAATTCCGATAAGATAGTACTCACTCCGATGGAGTCAGATGCCTATTTTACCAAGGCACAGGAGACGGGTGGACAGCTCGGGGAAGGGAAGGAACTTCTCCCCATAAAGGTATTCTCAGTTATGACACTTCCAAAGGAGAAGTACAGAATTACGACAAAGGTAACAGTTGGAAGGACATATTAAACCCTTTAAGGAAAGGAGGTGCATCATAGAGAGAAAAGGAGTAAAAGTTATGGTCTTTATGAGGGCAAGATTTATTAACCTTTTAAAGGAGGTAAAGATGAAAGGAAAGTTTTTAGGAGTCTTTTTAGCCCTTATTCTATTGGGGTTGCTCTTTGCAGCCTGCAATGGAGACGAGGGGAATGGTGGTACACCAACGGATACCATTGGTCAGGATGTAAGTCTGACCGACACGGGTCCAGAGTGTAAGAAGGAAAATGAAGCCTGTGATGACCAGAACAAGTGCTGTGATGGACTCACCTGTATAGATGGGAAGTGCACAGCCTGTGTACCCACCGGAGGTTCCTGTCTTGAGGACAATGAGTGCTGTCAATCCCCCAACTCCCAGTGGTGTAATTTTGATGGTGTATGTGCAAAGTGCGAAAAGAGCGGTGGATCCTGCACCACAGACGATGACTGCTGCCCCCCTGCAAAGGGTGAGAAGCCACTCATTTGCAAATCTGATCACAAGTGCGGCCCAATCTGTCAGTCTGATAAGGATTGCGAGGCAGATGGCAAGATCTGCGACCTCGTATCAGGTGAATGTACAGTCCCAGCCTGCTCTTCCGATGAGGAGTGCACAGCCCCACAGAAGTGCGTAGCCGGTAAGTGTGCAGATTTCACCAATACACCTGACAAATGTGCAATTACCTCGAGGGTAAGCACAATCTACAAGGATCAAAAGATTCAGTTGCACGCAATTGCCTACAAAAACAACACCATCATCCCATGGCAGACCTTCACCTGGGCATCCTCAAAGACAGATGCAGTTGCAGTAGACAATAATGGCGTTATTACAGGTGGTTCGGTTGAGGGTGAAGCAATCATCTCCGCAAAGGTTGGTACAATTGATTGTGACAACTCTCTCACTATCAAGAACCTGTTGCCCACATCCAGCGGGAATGTGAGAGTGAAAGTGCTGGATCAGAAGACCCAGAAGCCAGTAAAGGGCGCCGCAGTTGTCATAGGGAATAACTCACCGCAGACGACAGATGATTCAGGTATCGTAACCATTGCATCAGCCCCGGCAGATGTGAGTGTATTCCACGCAGATTACACCTATGTATCCGTCATCGGTGCAAACAAGAACGACTATGTAATCTACCTGCCACCAAAGGCTAACATCGATAAGGCTGGTGGATTTAGAGGTAAATTCGACTTCTCCCAGTTGAAGTACCATTCCATCGAACTGGGTATTGCTGGCTGCAGTGTGGCAGGAGACCTCCTCAACTTCGACCTTAACACAATAGTGGGTGAGATGCTGGTTGAGCATATTGTACTGACACAGCCCACCTCAGTAGATGAGTGTGTATCCCTTCCAAGTGGACTCGTTGTCACAGCAAAGAAGTATGGGATCGAGGATCTCGTACCAAATAACTACAGGGTAGCCTGTGAAGAGGGTTTCAGATCTGCCTGGGGTCTGGGCGGTGGATTGTCTGATTCAGAAATTACACAATTAATCAATCTCCTGTCTCCCATAATCTCGAGTGGAGAAAACCTGAATATTGGTCAGTTGCTCGCTTCTATTTTACCGCTCTTCAACAAGTTCAGCCACGGCTCTGCATCGGCAATAAAGGTAGATCTTATCCCAACCATCGATACACCAAAGGGTGATGGGAAGTGCTCGGATAAGCCTATCTCAGACAAGCCCAAAATACCCGACTTTGACAAGTTCCCGCAGTTGAATATGACACTGGGGATGAAGCTCCTCCTGAAGAGCATATTCACTATGCCAACCCTGCCGAAGCTGCAAGGCAACTATATGGGTGGCGTAGTTGGGCTTGGTGCAATGCTTATACCCGATCTGGGAGTAGTTCCTATGGGGCTTACTGCTGGCACAGACACAGACGATCCAAAGACACCCGGCGATGGCAAGATCAACAAACCTCAGAACAATCCTGAGAATCTGACAGATGGACAGATGATGATCAGACTCGCACCGGCATACAACGGCTTCGAGACCAATCCTTATGTGTTTGCATTCCTCGCAATCGACTTCAACAACTTCGGCGGTGGAACAGCCAATGCCCTGACTGCAATTATTAAGTTTACAAACAAGGTCGAAAAGTCATATGACCTCTCGGGCGAAAAGTTTATGACATTCCCTGAGGGTGCATATTTTGACAGGGCAAACAAGAAGATCAAGGGTGTAGCAGTTGATGAGGCTTCCTTCTACAGATATGCCATTGAGACAGACAACGGAAACGGGTGGTTCATCTATGTCGCTCCTTCCAAGGTGGCTGATGAGCTCCCGCTGCCCGCAATTCCAGAAGGCTTTGGTAGTGTAAAGGCTGATTCGGATCTGACAATTCACTCTATAAAACTCGTAAGCGGGATGACCTTCGAGGATATTGTTGCTGCTGGCGGCAAAGGTTCAATGGCTGATCTGATGACTCCTGTTGCTAAGTTCTCAACTATTAGTTGCTTGAAGAAGATCCTCACAGATGATCCAAACTATCAGAAGGATTGTGGCGGCAACACCAAGAAACCGGCTTGCAACCCGGCCTGCGAACTCAAATAAGAGGCTATCCGATTCAGCATAGCTTTAAAGAGGCACTCTTTCGAGTGCCTCTTTTTTTATCCCCATACTCCCAAAACTCAAAGTTTTAAAAGGTGCCAGTTACCTTTTCCCCTCAACCTAATTTTAACTCATTGATATCATTCTCATTTTCCCTTTCAGTGCCAGTTATCCATAATACGCCGAGCATATGGTTTTTGAGCGGGCACATCGATCAGGCCCCTCCAATCTTACAATCAAAGACATATTAAATTGCTGCCTGTAACTAAATCTCTACCCATCAATTTCCTTCAATTCTGCTTAAAAAATCTCTTTGTTTACTAAAGTCATAAAAAGAAAAAATAAGAATTCTAAACCACAAAGGGCAATTCCTGAACTACCCCAACAAATTTATCAAGGGAGTAGGTGCCAGGTAGATTGTTGGCGCAACCAGCGGTCAAAATGGATAAAAAGTTGCAGAATATCAATATGTTAGATCACAACATCCGCATCTGATTTATGTTGCCATAATCAATGTTTAATGTTAATCAAATCTTAACCTTCTGGAGGTGGATGTTTGTTAAAAGTCAGGAGAATAACTTCAATTGCCTTTAAGGTAATTATGATATTTGTTATCGGATATTTGCTATTTGGTTGTGGTATAAAGGCACCGCCGAGACCTGCAAACTATACGGAGGTTATATGTTCAAAGGTTCGATAGTGGCAATTGTGACACCCTTTAAGGATGGTAAGATTGACAGGAAGGCGCTAACGGAGCTTGTGAAGTGGCATATCAGGCACAAAACAGATGCAATTGTGGTAAACGGAACTACGGGAGAAACCCCGACCCTTTCGAGGGAGGAGCAGAAGGAGAACATCTACACAGTCCTTGAGGCGGTTGATTCAAAGATACCTGTAATAGCCGGTGTTGGTAGTAACAGCACTGAACACACCATCGAGAATGCAAAAACGGCGATATCCTGCGGGGTGGATGGGCTGCTCGTGGTAACTCCATACTATAATAAACCAACTCAGGAGGGGTTATATCAGCACTTCAAGAGGGTCTCGGAGCTCTCAGATACCCCTGTAATCCTCTACAATGTCCCCGGTAGAACCGGCATAAGCCTGAAGACAGAGACTGTGCTCAGGCTCTCCGAACTCAAGAATATCGTTGGTATCAAGGAGGCGGGCGGGGATTTTAAGATGGTGATGGAAATCGCGGCCAGCAAACCCAATTTTATTGTCCTCTGCGGTGACGACTCCTTGAATCTACCTATGGCATCGATTGGCTCTAAGGGTGCCATAAGTGTTACCGCGAATGTTGCCCCTAATTTAATGTCAAAGATGTACAGAAATATTGCAAGCGGGAATTTCGAGGAGGCAAAAAGGATTCATCTCAGACTGCGACACCTCAATTCTATACTTTTTGTTGAAAGCAATCCAATCCCGGTTAAAGCGGCTCTCTACCTTATGGGTAAGATAAGAAACGAACTGAGATTGCCTTTGACCCCAATCTCAAAGGAGAATTTAAAGAGACTGAAACAGGTTTTAGATGATTATTACCCTGAACTTTATAAAACATAAACAAAGGAGTGTGTTATGATAAAGATTATTGTCATTGGTGCTATGGGCAGAATGGGGAGATTGATTATACAGACGATAACAGACGACCCCGAGACCGAGCTCTGTGGGGCGGTGGAGGTAATCGGGCACAAAGATATAGGGAATGATGTCGGGACGCTCTGTGGACTCGGCACCCTGGGACTCCCTCTCGTGGACCAACTGGAAAAGGTGATAGAAGGGGCTGATTGTATAATTGACTTCTCCACCCCCAGAGCCACGCTGGAGAACATCAAAATAGCGGCGGACAATGGTACCCCCACCGTAATTGGTACAACAGGGTTATCGGGTAGAAGGGAGATGAAGCAGATAAAACTTGCAGCAAAGAAGATACCTGTTCTGCTTTCTCCTAATATGAGTATCGGTATGAATATTCTCTTCAAGGTGGTACAGGATGTGGCAAGGTATACAAAAGGGAGATTCGATATAGACATTCTGGATATACACCATCGTACTAAAAAGGATGTCCCCAGTGGAACTGCCCTCAAACTCGCGGAATATGTTGCCCGCGCAAGGGGAGTAGATCCGAGGAAGAGTATCCACTTTATGAAGCACGAGACGGACTTCAAACGGGACCCGGATGAGATAAAGATTATGGCCTCCAGAATCGGTGACATAGTAGGTGAGCATACCGTCTTCTTCGGAGGGAAAGGGGAGTCCATCGAGATTACACACCGCGCCTCCAATCGTCAGAACTTTGCCGAAGGGGCTGTACTGGCTGCCAAGTGGATCGTAAATCAGAAGAAGGGACTTTATAATATGTTTGATGTCCTGGGCCTAAACGAGTGATCTGACAGGATCCAAACGATTCTTTACCCTCTGCCTCCTGTATAGATTTGTAATAGCACCATTAGAAATTCAGGACCTAATACTCAATCTGTGAGGGATAATATAAATGCAGGTGATAGATCTGCTTCTCAATGAATGACCTTAAAGTAGATTTATGCGAAATAGTTCCATTGCGTTACGGGTGCTACAGGATGCGAGCCTCTCAGATGTAGTACCTCTCAATGCGGCGACGAATTCTATGACCTCGAGGATGTGACGGGGCTCTACATCCTCAGCCTTCACACTTCGGGTTGCGATGGCAGGGGAGTCTGTCTCAAACAATATCCTGTCTTCTGGGATGTTCTTTGCATTCTTGTGGTATTTCTTTGCGTGGGTTCGGGTGACTGCCCCGGAGAAGGAGATATAAAAACCGAGTGAGAGAAATTTTGTAAGCATCTCCTGATTCCCGCTGAAGGAGTGCATAACCCCCTTAATCCTGAATTCATACCTTTTGAGTATCTCGAATATCTCATTGTGGGCCCTGCGACAGTGAATCAGCACCGGGAGGTTCAGGTTTATAGCCAGTTCCACCTGCTCAACAAATAACCTTATCTGCGATTCCCTGTCCACCCTTATCTCTTCAGAGAAGTCGAGTCCTATCTCACCTATGGCAACCGTTCTGTTCTCTCTCGAATATTTTTCTACAAGGGAAATATCCGCACCCTCGCTCGCAAACCAGGGGTGAATCCCGAAGGCGGGGTAAATCTCGGGGTACTTACGGGAGAGCTCCTCGGTGCGCGCCAGCGAGTCCAGATCATAAGAAGGGACTATAAAAGCCGTAACCCCACTCTCCTTACTCCGCTCGATAACGCCCTCGAGTTTGCCAGCAAATAGAGGGTCGTTCAAATGGCAATGTGTATCCACTATTCTCATTGGGAGATGAGAGACTGATAGAGGTTGATGTACTGTCTTGCCACAAAGGACCAGTCATAATTCTGCACAAACCTGTAACCATTCTCCGCGATATGCATATATTTCTCTCTCGAGACCGCAAACTGCTGGATATGTCTTACGAACTCCTCATCCTTCTCCGCCCTGATAAACTCTACACCATCCTTTATGTCAAACCCCTCAACCCCCTTTGCAGTAGAGATGAGGGGCTTTTTTGCGGCAAAGTATTCAAGCACCTTGAGTCTCGTTCCTCCACCACCCATCAGAGGGACTATGCATATATCAGCCGCATCTATAAAGTCCGGGAGGCTCTCGACTGCACCTGTGAGAATTACCCCCTCCCGATTCATATCCTCCGGTGGATTCTGTCCGGCGCCAATGAATACAACTTTTATGTTCTTCAGTCTGAGGGGAGGGAGTATATTGTTCACAATTCGAAATAGGGCATCCCTGTTTGGTTTGTAGTTATAAACCCCGTGGTAGAAGAGGACAATGGCATCATCGGGGATACTGAGTTTCTGACGAATCTCTCTCCCCTTGAGGTCTGCGTAGTTCTCCAGGTCCACACCATGAGGTATAACAGTAATCTTCGCGCTTTTTATCCCTGTTGCCTCGAGTTTTTTTCTATCCTCCCGGGAAACACACACTACACTATGGGACAAACGGCAGGCGAGCCTTTCTATCCTCTTCAGGTTCTTTATCCCCCTCTTACTGATCTGCGGAGAGGAGATACCTATGCGCTCGAATTCCACATTGTGCTCTACAAGGACCTGCCTTATCCTCTTCCTCAATCTGACCCTCCTCGCAAACATAGCAGGTATGGCAAATGCCGGGAACTCCGCCTGAACTATATCGAAGTCATCAAAGAAAGAGAGAGATGCCGCCTTTATCATCAACTCCCTCGAGAGGAGGGGCTCATAGAGTATATGATCCTCCACCGGGATCTCCATCTTTGACAGTATCTCACTTATCCTGTCGTAGTTTGAGCGAAGGCCCTTTAAGAAGGGGCTGAACTCCACCTCCTTTATACTTCCGTTGTGGAAGATATAATAACTGTTGCTTCTTGAGGGGAGGAATACGACCTCACACCCCTCTCTACTTATATACTTCGCTGTATTTACTATGCGCGAGGCTGCACCGTGAACCGGCGGGAATACATCGCCTCTCGATATGAGAAGAAGCCTCATAAAACCTCCCTTAAAGTCCTCTCAGATACTCTGACCTGAGAGGTGCATTCTCAGGGTCTTCAATGGCCCTGTTGAGGATGTTTATAAGTCTTGCCTTGTCCTCCGAAATCGTCCCTTTGAGGGGGAGATAATTGGAGGCGTGGTTGGTTCTGAATATTATACCTCTGCGATCTATACCCTTTATGATCTCCCTTATCTCAACAAGGGTCTCGATGGGATCAAGAGATGTCCATTTACCGCCCATCTCCCCCCTGAACTCCTCCTCGAAAGGACCGAGCATCAGTGTCAGAAGGGATAGATAGTCGGGAGGTGCCTCATTTATGAGTCTTGCCGTATTCAGGGTATGCTCCCTGCTCCTCTCTCTCCCGCCGAGCCCCAGTATCACCGTTGTTGAGGTCTTCATATTACACGCCTTTGCCTTTATTATTGACTCCTTTATCTCCTCTGATGTAGCCCCCTTGTCTACCAGCCTCAGGATCTCATCATCCCCCGACTCAATCCCAATATATACAAGGTTCAACTTTGCGTCTGCGAGCGCCCTCAGTTCCTCCTCTGACTTCCTGAGTATATTTGATGGGTTTGCATAGGCACTCACCCTCCTGAGGTTAGGGAATGTATCCCGTATCAACTGGAGTATCTGCAAAAGAGTCTCTGTCTTTACCACGAGGGCATCTCCATCCGCTAAAAATACCTTCTCCACATACTCTGCATACTCCGACGCCTCTTCTATATCAGCCCTTATATCCTCAAGCCTTCTTATCCTGAACCTCTTTGTCCTGTACATATAGCAAAATTTGCACCTGTTGTGAGAACACCCGAGGGTAACCTGCAGAATGAGTGAATCAGCCTCCGAGGGCGGTCTGAAGAGTGGCATATCGTAGTTCATAGATAACCAATCACCCTCTTTGCCTTGAGTCTTATATAATCCTTTACATCCTCAGAGCCTGCAAGAATCCTCAGGTGCGTCAGCGCCTCTGAGTCATTCTCCCTCTTTGCCCTGAGGTAGGACTCAATAATTGGTATGTACTCCCTCAGCTCCTCGCGATGCTCTCCAAGATACCTCTCTATCTCATAAGTATCCCCCTTTGCCATATATACCTCGCATATGAGAAAGAGTGTATCCGGGCTCTTATTTCTCTCATAGAGCCTTTTAAGTATACTCACAGCACCCTCATAATCCCTCTTCTTTCTATAGATATCTGCCATTGAGATATAGGCGGCATCGAAATCGGGGAACTCCTCGATGAGATGGGTATAGGCGGTGAGTGCCCTGTCGTAATCCCTCTTGAGCTCGAACCTCTGGGCTATCTGAAAGTTGGTGGAGTTAAAGGGGGACGGGGCATCCCTGCTCATCCTCCTGTAAAAGAATGCAGAGATATTCTTCGAGAACAGAAATGCTATAATTGCAATCACTACAAGAACGAATACCAGGGTCATTTTATCGCTATCGCCTCTATCTCTATCAGGACATCCTTTGGGAGTCTCGCTACCTCTATGGTAGATCTGGCAGGGTATTCCCTTTCATTGAAGAACGACTTATATACCTCATTCACATCAGAAAACTTGTTCATATCCTTGAGGAAGATAGTGGTCTTGACGACATTTTCAAGGGTCATACCCGCCTCATTAAGTATGGCAGAGACATTCTTCATCACCTGTCGGGTCTGTTCCCTTATATCACCCGACACAATCTGGCCACTTGCTGGGTCAACGGGAATCTGTCCCGAGATAAATAGCATATTACCCACCATTATACCCTGAGAATAGGGTCCTATGGCGGCCGGGGCATTCTTTGTAGATATAACCTTCTTCATAATTCCTCCTGTCTTGTCTCTCTCTCTATATGATTTACACCTGATAATCGAGATATCTCCTTGACTATCGAGTCGAGCTGTCCCTTGTTCTTAACTCCTATCCTGAATATACACAATGCCTTCCCGTCCTCAAAGGTCTTGCAGTTTGCCTCTATTATATTCACCTTCAGGGATGAGAGGGTCTGGCTCAGGGATGCGAGTATCCCGGGCCTGTCTTCCGTGTAAACCCTCAGACCTATCGGGTATATATTATCCCCCTTCTCACTCCACTGCACCTCTACCCTCCTCTCGGGCTCGTGCAGGGAGGCGCGAGGACAATCCTTCACATGCACCACAATACCCCTGCCTTTTGTGACATAGCCCACTATCTTATCACCCGGTATGGGATTACAACACTTTGCAAGATGTGCCACCACATCGTTTATACCATCTATGATAATGGCGGTATTTGAGCCACCCATTACCTTTTTAATGATCTTTGATAACCCTTTTGTCTGCTCTGCCTCCTCGGAGGGTTTCTCTTCCTCCTTCTTAAATAGCCTAAGTATCTCTGCGGTGGTGAGCCTTCCCGATCCTATGGCAAGATAGAGTTCCTCCTCATCGGCGATTTTATAATCCTGCAATATCCTCTGGAACTCATCGGTCTTCAAGAATCTACCCAGAGAGATATCTATCTTGCGAAGCTCCTTCTCCAGCACCTGTTTGCCTATCTCCCTGAACTTCTCCCTCTGCTCCTGTCTGAGATAGGCCTTTATCTTGGATATAGCCCTCGAGGACTTCACAAATGTCAACCAGTCACGATTGACCTTTGGCTCATTGGCGGTGATTATCTCCACTATGTCGCCGTTCTTGAGTTGGTACCTCAACGGCACAATCTGATTATTCACCTTTGCCCCGGCACATTTGTGGCCCACATCTGTATGAATGGCGTATGCAAAATCCACGGGCGTGGAGCCCGCAGGGAGTTCCTTTACATCGCCGTTGGGTGTAAACACAAACACCTCGTCCTGAAACATCTCGAGTTTCACATTCCCGAGAAAGTCATCGGGGTCTTTTACCTCTTTCTGTATCTCCATCAACTGCCTCAACCACTCAAACTGTTCAGCCCCCTTCTCCCTCACCAGTTTCCCCTCTTTATACTTCCAGTGGGCGGCAATCCCGTACTCGGCCACTTTGTGCATCTCATAGGTCCTTATCTGGATCTCAATCCTTTCCCCCTTTGGTCCCAGCACTGTGGTGTGCAATGACCTGTATCCGTTTGCCTTGGGGAGGGCAATGAAATCCTTAAATCTGCCGGGGATAGGTTTCCAGTTGGCGTGTATAATCCCCAGCACCTCGTAGCACTCCTGAACGGTATTGACCAGAACCCTGAATGCCAGTATGTCGTAGACCTGCGAGAGGTCAATATTCTGAGCCTTCATCTTCCTGTATATGGAATAGAGGTGTTTTACCCTCCCTGAGACCTCACAATTGATATTATTGCTCGAGATCTTCTCCTTCAAAATTGCCTTTACCTCTTCGATATACTTAGTCCTCTCCTTCTGCCCGGCTGCCAGATTGTCCATAAGCATCTGATACTCTTTAGGATTGAGGTACTTGAACGAGAGGTCCTCCAGTTCTGTCTTTATCCAGGATATACCCAGCCTGTTCGCGATCGGGGCATATATATCTATAGTCTCCTGTGCAATCCTTACCCTCTTCTCCGGTGGCATCGAATCGAGGGTTCGCATATTGTGGAGTCTGTCAGCAAGTTTAATCAGGATTACACGAATGTCCTTAGACATCGCAATGAGCATCTTCCTGAAATTCTCCGCAGTCTGCTCCTCCTTGCTCGAGAACTGAATGGCTGATATCTTCGTCACCCCATCTACCAGACTGGCAACCTCCTCCCCAAAGAGTTTTACTATCTCATCTATGGAGGCGTTTGTATCCTCTACGACATCGTGGAGAAAGGCGGCCGCAATAGATGCCACATCCATCCTGAGCTGGGTCAATATCCCCGCCACCTCAAGGGGATGGGTTATGTAGGGTTCTCCATCCTTCCTCTCTACTCCGAGGTGCTGATTATAAGCGTATATATACGCCTTCTTTATAAGATCCAGATCCGCATCCGGGTTATACTCACTTACCGCGTCCAGTATGTCATTGACTCTAATCAACTTCTCGGCTCCTCCAGATACAGACTATGATATTACGAAATATGACGCAGTTAGTAAAGATAAAAATGTAAGGCGATGGCTAATCTAATATTTTGCATAATAGATGCCGAGGTTTTTGAGGAGCCCTTCGAAATATCTCATCTTATGGGATACAAAGTCAGGATTGATGTGTCTTTCGAATGTCTCCTTTATGTCGGGGATGTCGCAGGCTATGACTTCACCGTCGCGGGATATGGTTATTATGAATCTCTCAAGGATACTCGCATCCTCGATTGTATCACTGCTTCCAAACAGATAGAATTCAATCCTGTTCTCTGTGAGGGAATACAGGGCTGCAAAACGCTTATCCTCGAAGGTGAGAAAGAGGTATGGGGTGCCAGGCACCGAAATCACCTTTTTGACACGGTAATTCGAATCGATCCTTCTCTTAAAGAGGAGCCTCCCATCCCTGTCTATCCCATACATATTATTGCCACTGTCAATAAAAATCACCCTGAACGGATCTCTTAGGATCAGGATATGCATTATCTCAGACTCAGAGGTAAAAAGTATCCTCTCCTTTTTATCCGAGAGTATCTCCTCCAGAACTATATTATACCCCCAGTTTCCAAATGAGAACCTCTCCCTCCTGACAAGGACTATGTACTTATTGTCATCCGAGAAGGCAAAACTAACTATGTCCGTTCTATCCTGTTGGGTATTTAATATACTTCCCCCTTTATTTGAGAACAGCCTGAACTCCCCGGCCCTGTTTAAGACACCAATGAATTCATTGTCTATACTCCCGCTGATAAGTGAGACCCTGAACCCCCCTTTGAGCAACTCTTCTCTGCTCTTATCAGAGGGCCTGTATCGAACAAGCCCACCATCAGATAGGGCAATCAGTATATCATCAATCCCAAGTGGATAAGCCGCTCTTATATCGAAGAGATCACCTATTGCACCCTTTAAGGTGGTTACACCATCCTTTGAGATTTTTAATACATTGCCACCCCTGTCTATAATAATGCAGCTTCTATAGCGGTCTTTACAGTTTGTACTGAGTGGCTCTCCCTGAAGGTTATACAGGGTCATAACTCCATTTCTTTGAGCAAGAATCCTTTGAATGTCGTATATACTAATCCATCCCTTCTCATCTGCAGTTATCATAAGATCCCCGTCCCCTGTTATATAGAGATTATCGATCCTCTTACCCGTATTTAAGACTACAGGCTCATTTTCTCCCTTCCTGTAGATATACACCCCGCACCTTCTGCACTCCCCATCGTTGTAATTGCCACCCGCCGTTGATATGATATTCTCAGTGACCCCGAACAGGTAATGCTCAGGGGGAGTCATCAGAAGGGTGTTAACCCTGCCTGTATCAGAGACGGTAATCACACTCCCATCACTTAGAAGGGCAATCACCTCATTCTCTGATCTATACGAGAGAGCCAGAACCGGAGATGGGGTGTTCAATCTATAGACCTCCCTCCTATTAAAGACATCCCAGAATATGAGGTTACCGTCGTATGAGGTGGAGACGAGATACCTGTTGTACCTTGTGAACACAAGGTGATTTACACCCCTTATGTGCCCCTTCAGTTCAATTAAGGGCTCAAATGTTATGGCAGAGTATATCTTTATTGTACAATCTTCACAGTCCCTTCCCCTCTGATACTGCCCGCCCGCCGCCACAGCCATATACTTCCCTCCCCACGAAAAGGCTATGGAGTTTACAGGTGTGGAGAACTCCTTCATCTGTTTTATAAGTGCAAACGGCTGAAGTCCAAATACCCTGACCTGACCATCTGTAAGACCCATCGCCACCCTATCAGATAGGGGAGAAAAGGAGACAGAGCGCCCCGGTGATTCCAGCTCTATTGAATTAAGGACTCCCAGATCCATCAGGGAGTATATCTGCAAGAGACCCTCATAAGTTGTAACAGCGAGGTATTTCTTATCCTCTGAGACATCCATACCCGCGACTCTGATTGTATTCAGCCTGAGGGCATTTTTGGGATAGCCCCTGAATGGCTCAAAGAGGAGATGGGATAATCTCCTGTTCTTTGTGTTGAGATCCTGGGCTAAGGCGGCATAGTACGATGCGAGAAGAGGATTATCATTCTCTATAGCGTCTATAGCCCTATTTTCATATAAGCGCAACCTGCTCTCTTTGAATTCCCTCCTTACATTTTGCAATAAAAAGAGGGATATAGCAGAGATGAGAATCAGCACGAAGGCAAAGAAGAAGGCAGCCTTACCCCTCTTAAATAGATATCTCAGATATGAAAACAGGGTATATCGATAACCGCTCACCCTCCTGCCTGACATATATGCCTCTACATCGTCTACGAGGTCCACAACGGACTGGTATCTATCCTCCTTCCTGGGCGATAGAGCCTTTTCGGCAATGGTGGTGAGCTCCTCCGGACATTCAGGCTCCTCCTCCCTGACAGCAATCAACCTCCTCTCTCCCATAAAGTATTTTCTCACGGCATAGACGGTATTTATCGGGGTATCCTCATTGAAGGGAGGGAAACCTGTGAGTATCTCATAGAGAACGGCCCCCAGAGAGTATATATCGCTCCTCTCATCTATTTCTTCCACATATCCGAATGCCTGCTCCGGTGGCATATATTGCGGAGTTCCCATCACCTCCCCCGATATGGTCCTCCCTGCTAAGGCATCTCTCAGGAGCCTCATCTGATACTCAAACCTCTCATCAGTTATGTCCTGACTATCCTTTATCTTTGCCAGCCCCCAATCCAGCACTACTGTCTCTCCAAACTCTCCGATCATCACATTCTGGGGTTTTATATCCCTGTGCAGTACCCCCTTTGAGTGGGCATAAGCGATGGCGTTGCAGAGATTTACAAAGTGGCTTAAGTATTTCAATCTCTCTCCGAGGTGGCTGCAACCCTTTATAATCTCCGAGAGCGTCCGCCCGCGCACATATCGCATTGTGTAGTAGATAGAACCATTGAGCCTTCTTCCTATCTCGTAGACCGGGACTATAGATGGGTGTTCGAGTTGAGCTGTCAGCCTCGCCTCTCTCAGGAATCTCGCCTCATCTACAGAGAGTGTAGAACCCTCGTGAGCAACATCCCTGCCCCCAAGCAGCTCCTTAATGGCAATATTGCGGCCGATGTGTCTGTCAAAGGACAACAAAACCCTCCCTATTCCACCAGAGCCTATCTCCCTGAGAATGGTATATCTGTCCACTGCCTCCTCGGTCACGGTGTGGATATCCTCTACATCCCCGTCAATCTGGAGGCGTGGCCGCGATGGGTACTGTGGCTCACCAGATTCTATCCTGATTGAATCACCAAATGCCTCTCTCATCAATCTCCTATACACCCTCAAAGAGAGTATCTTCTTATAGTCGTGATTGTGCATGGATGCTGATATGTCAATTGCCTGTTCGATAGACCTCACCTTCTCAGGAGGGATGGCTGCTCTCTTAATCAATTCCGCTCTCAGAGAATTTATCTTCTTCTCTGATAGATCCTTCCCGATCTCTCTCAACTGTGAAGCACTCGCAACCCCCATCTGAAAGGCAGTTATACAGAAGAGGATCTCCCGTTCCATCAACACCCTCCCCGTATACATAAGCCCGCTTCCGCAAGAATCCCCCTCCCCTCAGGCACTTGCCTGAGACCGGATAGGAACTTCGTCAGGGATACCGAACCTAACAATACCTTAGCCTTGAATATGATGCCAGGTCAATAGATATTACACAATACAAAACAAGTCAAGGCAATCTCATAAATGGATAAGTGGGAAGTAAGAAGTGGTAAATGGGTAATGTGTATGGAACTGGGTATTTCTATGATAGTAATGTTGACTTTGGAGGATGTCCGCTGTCGAGTGCAAAAAATTATGATAATTATGATATCTTTCTTATAAAATACAAACCATAAAGAAGATAGACAGAATACAGACAGATAGAATACAGACAACAGACAAACAGACGACAGACTGGCAGAATACAGACAAAAGAATACAGACAAACAGATTACAGATTACAGACTTTCAGATTTTAGATTGTTAGATTGAAGATTTTTGGATTTTAGGCTGTTAGGTTTTTCGATTTTTGAATGATGAATGTTTAATTACTTTTGGTTGATTTTAATTGTTTGATTTGGGATTTTGTGGTTGTATGGGCAGAACAACCTGTCTTAATTAATAATACAAACCTGTGTATCTGCCGTGGAAAAATATAATAATTATGGGTACGAACACCTACATTCATATAAGGGTGACTGGCCAGTCGCCCCTACAAATTCGTGTATTAAAGATTTTATAATAAAACCCGATTAGGTACATGGAATTATTATTTTGAATGATGTAGGGGTTCAAAATTTTGAACCCCTACAACTCCCTGAATGGCTCTTTCATTGACAAATCGTAAATTTGTTGTATCATAATAAGTAGATGGAGGAGCAGATGCCTGTGACATTACCCATAGAAATATACGAAACCTTAGAAAGGACTGTCGGGAAGGAAGGGGCTAAGGCAGTGATAAAGTCCATTGAGAGTACTATATCGGAGTATACTGAATACAAACTGAGGACGAGCAAGGATGAACTTCTGGATGTGATGAGGAAGGAGTTTGTCACTAAGGATTTCTTTGAGGAGAGGTTAAATACATTAAGAGCTGAACTTCTGGGAATAATGAGGCAGGATAAGACGGAACTTCTGGGTAAGATAGATGCCCTGTATGAGAAGACTGAGAAAGACAAGGCAGAGCTTCTGGGAATAATGAAGCAGGATAAGGCTGAGCTCTTAGGAATAATGAAACAGGATAAGGCAGAGATAATGGGGATTATTGATAAAAATAGATTAGAGATCGAGAAGGAGATATTGAGGATAGATCGCAAGTTTACAATTATGTTTGTTATTCTCTTTTTCACTATCCTATTCTTAAATCAGAACGCCCTTGAGTTTATATTCAGAATTATGGGTCTGATAAAATAATCTCTCAAAAATCCATACTTAATATGGAATTATTATTTTGAATGAAAACATATCAATAATTGGGGCAAATATTGTATAGGCGAAAGATCTTTCGCCCCTACACAATAACCGTCTTGAGAAAAGGCGATGCAGCATATTTAAGACAACAATTATCAAGGCGATAGAATTTTCTCAAAATCTGTTGATAATCTTCCTTATCTGATTTGCAGCGAGGTGCAGTCCATATCTGAATAGGGTATAAAAATCCACCTTATAGAAGAGGTTTCTTATTCGGGAGGGTCTGAGGTAGAACCTCACATAACCTATGGTCTGATAGTATTCGAGCCTTGCACGGTCTACGCCCTCCAGTTCAAGGGTATTCCCGACAATTCTACCCGTCGCACTGTATGAATCACTCCTGAGCCTCAACCCCCCAATCCCCTTCTTTGCCCACTCATAGACCTCTGTCTGGGGGAATGGGGCAAGTATTGCCAGATTCAAAAAATCGGGATTGAGTTTCATAATAAAATCGAGTGTCTGCCTGATAGTCTCTTCATTCTCATAAGGGAGTCCAAGGATAAAATTGGTATCCACCTTTATCCCCGCCTCCTTCGTCCACCTGATAGCCTGCTCGGTCTGTTCAAGAGTAAACCCCTTTCTGATCCCGTTCAAAATCATCTGATTGCCCGACTCCGCCCCATAGACGATGGAGAAGACATTAGCCTCCTTCATAGCCCTGAGCATATCCCTGTTCACCCGGTCTATTCGGGTGGAGGCGATGTACCTGACCTTATTGAGCCCCCTCCTCTTTATCTCGGTGAAGAGTCTTATGGTGTACTCAGGATCTATGGTAAGAGTATCGTCTGCAAAGAATATCTGGGTTGCCCTGTAATCCCTTATATCTCTCTCGATCTCCTCCACTACATACTGATAAGACCTCACCCTAACATTGTGTCCCATAGGCTGATAGCAAAAGACACACCTGTTTGGACAACCCCGGGCTGTGATCACCGGTATCTCTATGCCTTTAAAATAATGGGGTTTGTATCGCTCAAAGGGGAAGCCTGTGAAATCGGGCATCGGGAGTATGTCTATATCACTTATTAGTTCCCTTGGAGGATTCCGCCTTATCCCCTCAGTACCCCTGTAAGCAAGCCCATTGATACCTGTTAGATTTTCATCCCCTTCTCTGAGGGCGTTGATGAGTTCCATCAGGGTTATCTCCCCCTCACCAAATACGACATAGTCTATACTTTTGTACCGATCAAGTGTATCCTCCGGGAGGGCGCTCGGATGGGAACCACCCACCACAATCGGAATATCATACCCCGCCCCTTTTATCTCCTCAGCGATCCTGGCCCCGTCTTCCATCTCGGAGGTACAGTGAATATTTATCCCTATCAGATCCGGTCTATACTCCCTGAGACTCTCCCTGAGGGATACGAGCGGTCTTTTATATGCCCTCAAATCGAATATCCTGCTTATGACCCCATTCCTCTTCACATAGGCATTCAGGTAGGCTATCCCCAGAGGTGGACCCTTCTGGTTCATTCCCAGCTCCTTATCTATACCGAAGAAGTGATGCGGGACTATGAAGAGGACCTTAAAACTCATTAGAACATACCCAGGCAAATTATATCATTCATACCTCAATGCGTCTATGGGGTTCATATTCGCCGCCCGCCTCGCCGGGAAGACACCGAATATTATCCCGACACCCACAGAGAATCCAAAGGAGAGCATAAATATCCAGGGCGTAAACTGCACCTTAAAATCCGGAACCAGCGAGTTAAATATCAGAATCGTTATCACCCCTAAAAGGAGCCCAACGATACCACCAATCAGGGAGATCGTAACACTCTCTATCAAAAACTGTATCAGGATGTCTATCCTCCTGGCACCAACAGCGATCCTTATCCCAATCTCCCGCGTCTTCTCCTTCACAGTGACGAGCATTATATTCATAATCCCGATCCCTCCTACAAGGAGTGAGATGCTGGCGATACCTAAAATCACCAGTTGCATAGTCGCAGCAATCTTGTCAAAGGTGGAGAGCATATCCTTCTGAGATATTATGGTGAAGTCCTCATTCCCACCGTGTGCCTTCTTTAAAAGGTCAGTAATCTCCTCTATCGTGGCATCCACATTGGTCGCCGAGCTGGACTTTACTGTGATCCTCGTCAGTCCCTCCTGACTGAATATATCCATCGCCACTGTCAGGGGTATATAGACCA
>Ga0272449_1000952_pt1 | contig 31790 bp, 25 predicted proteins | sample YNPCB0241_FD_198679 | JGI IMG/M metagenome (GOLD analysis project Ga0272449, IMG submission 198679) | Hot spring sediment microbial communities from Yellowstone National Park, WY, United States - YNP-CB-024-1 | ecosystem: Environmental > Aquatic > Thermal springs > Hot (42-90C) > Sediment... | reverse complement strand
CGTAGAACTATGCTTCCAAGCTATCCTTTAACCACGCCAAGAGGCACTAGCCTAGCAACCTTAAGCGAAATCCCAGCCCTATGGGTCACTTCAACCACCTGGTCGGGATCCTTGTAGGCTCCAGGCGCCTCCTCAGCAACCAGGTTCATATCCGCAACCCTAAGGTAGACACCTCTCTCCTCAAGCATTCCTCTGATCTGTCTACTCGTAAACCTCCGCATCGCCTCATGCCTGCTCAGCATTCTTCCAGCGCCGTGCGCGGTTGAGCCGAAGCTCGCCTCCATCGCAGTCTCGGTTCCAACCAGAACCCAGCTTGCCGATCCCATTGAACCAGGTATTAGAACCGGTTGACCATACTGCCTGTATTTTTGTGGAATATGATTGCTCCCCGGCGGGAACGACCTGGTAGCGCCTTTTCTATGGACAACAACCCTCTTCTTCTCCCCGTTAACCCTGTGATCCTCAATCTTAGCAATGTTATGCGCAACATCGTAGAGAACATTCAAGCCAAGTTCTGAAGCGTCTTTTTTCAAAACCTTCGTGAAGCTCTCCCTAACCCAGTGAGTAATAACCTGCCTGTTTAAGAAAGCATAGTTGACTGCACAGGCCATTGCAGCAAAGTAATCCTTTGCCTCCTGGCTTTCAACAGGCACGGCTGCAAGCTCTCTATCCGGCAGCCAAATGTTATACTTCCTGCTGGCTGCCTCCATGGTTTTAAGATAATCGCTGCAAATCTGATGCCCGTATCCACGGCTCCCCGTATGAATAAGTACCACGATCTGCCCAACCCTTTCGATTCCAAACCCTTCAGCAACCTCTTTATTCAAAATCCTCTCCACGAAATCAATTTCAAGGAAATGGTTTCCGCTTCCAAGGCTGCCGAGCTGCGGCAAGCCACGCCTCTTAGCGGTAACACTGACCTTACTCGGGTCAGCACCCTGAAGACAACCATTCTCCTCAATGAACTCAGCATCCTCTTTCCATCCATATCCCCGCTTAACAGCCCAGCCAACACCCTCCCTAACAGCATTATCCAGCTCGTCGAAGCTCATCCTAAGCTTCCCTTCAGAGCCTAAGCCGGAGGGAACGTTCCGGAAAATCTCGTCGAGCAGATCCCTCAAAACAGGCTTAACATCCCCCACATTAAGATTCGTCAAGAGAAGGCGCACGCCGCAGTTTGAAACCACGAAGCCATTGGCTATGAAATTATGAACATCGTCTTTAACAGTAAAATCATAAACCTCCTCGTTGAACAGTATTTCCTCCTTTTTCACAACCCTATCCCAAACAGTACCTGTTTTACCAAGACCCTCCGTCGCTGACCCTAGAAAATCCTCGAATGGCAGAAAGCTTAACGGTACTCTTGGAAGACTCTTCCTCTCCCCGTACAGAGACCTTTCAATAAACCTTCGATTTACGTATTCAGATTCCAGACTTTCATATATCGTTGTATTTGACAGGCCTTTGTTCCTCATAGCGAGAGCTACGAGCTCCACCTTCTTTCTAGTTTTTACTACGCGTGTCTTCAGCTTCAAGTAGTGAGCAGCAACATTTGCGAGATGCTTCTTCTCCCTGTTATATTCAAACCCCACCGTGCTCCACAGTTTAGTCAAATTCTCTGGGGAACCAGATAGTATGAGGCGGAGCCTAGTGGAAGGAACATTTCCTTTCCCCACAACCGCTTCAGGCTCCATAGTTATTTTCTTAACTTTAATGCCGAACTCTCCTAGGAGCAAGGCGATTTGCCTAAGAAACTTTACACCAGCCTCCTCATAGCCCTTCTTCTTATTCTGGCTCAAGACAGGCATATAGAAATTAAAGGGATGCCCTGTTACCGTTTTCGGCTTGGAAAGCTCAGCTCCGAAGAACGCGGCAAGGAAAAGTCTCTTCTGCCAAAGGGGAAGCCTGAACAACCATTTAGGCAACGTATAGTTTTGCGAAGCCTTGTTTCCCAGAGGGACACCCATCGCAGCCATAAGCGAGATAAAGCTCCTAGAACAAACCTTAATGCTGTGCTCAAGCATTGTAAAGCCATACTCGCTGTATTTAGTTTTAATCCTGCGTCTCCTAGCTCTTGAATAGATTTTAGAAGGCCTAAAACCTAAGCGTAAAATATCGTCCCTTATATCCTGCAAGTCTTCAACCCTCGCGAAGAACCAGGCTGCGTGGCTCTTCTCGGTATACAGGAGCGTCCCGTCACCAAGTATGAAACCCATTAGCTTAAGAAGATATGGAAACTTACTGTTATTACTCTTCAATGGGAGAAGCCCTCTTCTTTTGAGTTCAGAGATCAACAGGTCTTTCCGGCCGGGAACCTTAAGACGCTTTAAATCATCCTCCGTCACTATAGTTATGGGCTCAGGATTTTCATACGGCACTCCTTCGAACGGGTAGACGGCGACATCCTCGTAGCCTACCTCTCTCAACGGCACCATCCCCCTACGTGTGAGAAAAGGATGGTCCTCTGTAGCTATTATCTTCATGCCTGAGCTTGTTTCAACCCTGAAAACTCTGCAGTTAGGGCGAATCCTGATAAAACGTATAACCTCAGTGGGCCTAGCGCCCCTCTCAGGGCTAACGCATGTAACCCGTTCACGATTCCAACTGTTTAAGAACTCTTTGATGGGAAGCCTGTAACCATGTTCATGCAGAATCAAGCTGTCCCCGGATAGGCAGTTGATATCGTAGCCCACGCCTCCGGGTGAAACAACACCCTCCTTAACGTCGAAAGCACCTACGCCCCCGATGGGAAAGCCATAGCCTTCGTGGCCATCCGGTAGAATAATTGAATATTTATATATTCCTGGAAGTGTTGCTACGTTTAATCCCTGCTCTATTGTCTTATCCTGCGTCATCTTCTGCAACAACGTTTCATCAGCGAAGATTCTTAACGGTACTCTCATCCCCTTCTTAGCGCCCACGTCTACATGGTACTCTACATCCGAAACCTTTTCAAACTTGTAGCTCATTTCTCGGGATCACCCTCTAGGGCCTCTGCTTCCCCAGGTGATCCCCCAGGGATTCCTCGATTAATCGCTGTAATCTTCTGCAACCTAGGGTTTTTAAGCTTTTCTAGTATGTACTGTTCAGGGAAAATGTTTATTTTGAAGAACCCTGAATAACCTTTTCTTCAATCTGCAACTTTTATCCATGTCAATATAGGAATTTCGAAAATCCTCTTGCAGAGTCTTAAACGGAGATAAGGAGAAGAACAAAGCTATATGAGAGATTGTCATCGGCCTTGTTAAGCCAGCGATTAATGGATTTGAAAGGATTTATAGCCCTTATAGGAAGTTTAGAAAGAATTCTGATCTGCCTTTCATGGTCTTGACTGATTACGATTTCTAGGGAAGGTATTTAGTTAGGAAAGAGGTTGGAGACTTGCATAGAGAGAAGGTTAACCTTTTGGTCATGAATGCTACTGAAATTAAGTAAGCTTAAATATTTCCGTTGGGAAATAATGGTTTTTCAGAAGAGGCCTTTAATCATGAGAAGAGATGAAGTTGACGACGCGATCTTAGACGAATATCTTCAGAAAGCGAAAAGCCTTTCTCAATCGAAGGCCTTTCAAGAGGCTGAAGAGTACTATGAGAAGGCTATGAGAAGATGCAATGAACTCTTAAGGTTGAATCCCAAGAATCCTTATCTCCATTATGTGAAGGCCTACCTCATTTACAAATTCGAAGGATTCCATAGTAGTTCTGAAGAAAGACGTAAAGATGCACTTAGGGAAATAGATAGGGCGATCGAGCTTGATCCTGAAACGAACTATTACCATTTTGAGAGGGGCGATATCGTTGCTGAGCGCGCGCGTTATACCTGAATGGAGCCTGGATGCAAATGCGGTAGTAGAAGAAGAAATGGGGATGCGTCTCTCTTTATTTTCTCTTTCCCATTACGTTAAAGGTTTTGCAGTAGATGCGAGCGCGCGCGCTAATCAGCTCGTTCATATCCATGAGGATATAACGCGTTCCGCCTGGAACTGACATGAAGTATCTCTCTCCTTTCTCCGAGTCGTACTGATAACCGAGCTTTGACACAACAGCTTCTAGAAGGTCCGCTGCGATACGCCATTTTACCAAATAATCCTTTAGGAGTTCAAGATCTATATTTTTCTCGCCTGCTATTTCTAAAAAGTTCTCCCTGAACCTGTGGAATACACCAAGGTTTATGTCCCCCTCGACCACGGTTCTTTTGGAGAATATCCTTAGTAGTATATTTGTGACCTCATCTATCTGCTCACCTCCAAGCTTTTCCACGCCCGAGTTTATCTGGAGCAGGTAGTCGATAAACCTAGTTCTCTCCTTGCTATCCAGAGGAAAAAGCTCCCTGATCCGAGAAGCTTCTCCGAAAACATCAGATAAGAACCTCGTCCATTCAAGGCTTTCCCTCATTGTGCTCAGCTTGATCTTGGAAATGATCTCATCACCTCTTTCTGATAATTGGAAGGCCATTCCAAGGGCCCTGAGGAAATTATCGAAACTACCCTCTCCGTACTTTCCAGTCAACATTGACCACGCTTTAAGAATTACGTCACCATCTTCTGCCAAGAACTTCACACCGCTTTCAAAGGGATAGAGTTTAACAGCATGTCTTTCCGGAAGCTCCTTAAGCCAATCCACCAGCCTTCTAATTAGTTCTTCATCGCCCATCCTTTTCATATTTTCCAGAGCCTTGATGCATGTATCCTCTTCCCCAGCGCGCGCGCTTCATAGACCTCTTTTAATGCTAGATTTGGAGTTAAGTGTGATGCACTAAGATAAATTGAACAAGCATTTTCAAGCTCGTCAAACTGGTTCAAAACATACTTAGTTACAACAGTCTTACCAACTCCTGGCTTACCATAAATGCAGAGAACCTTATTCACTCCCTTAATAACATCTTGAAGAAAATACTTGATCGTTTCTTGCTCCTTTTCCCTATCGATAATTACCTCAGGAACGTAGCCGTCTGCGAAAACATCTAGCATTACCATGTTTGTTTTAATTACTTAACTATAGAGTTTCGGAACACCTCCTTGCCAATAATTTTTATGAAAAGAAAAATTGTGAGAAATTTTTTCAAGAAAGAAAATTATTTTTGCTTTTAATCAGTTTTTCTAGTTCTGTTATTACTTTTCTCCTATCTTCCTTGTTGTATTTTATTGTTCCGAATATTCCTCTCCAGCTATCTAGGAAGGTCTTCCTTCTGATCTCAGGGATTATCCTCTTAAGTTTTATTGAAAATATCTCTGGATAAGGTAGTATTTGTTTAACTCTTTCTACTAGATTTTCTGGGATTCCGTTCTCGCAGATCAGCGCAGCGATATCTCTTATGTCTGAGGCTCTAGCCGAAACAACCTTCATTACGAAATAATCAACGTAGCTTGGAACAGGTAGTTTAATGGGCTTACCAGCTATAGGGATTGAGACGAACGCTCTATTTTTGATCGTAGCTTCATCGATCTTTATTACCTCCTTTGCCTCTCTTCCCCTAATCTCTCCCTCCATAAAGTCCATCGAAACTTTTACTCTAGCTTTATTATGCTTAACAAATTTTATGCATCTCAGGAATCCGTAATTGTTGCGCTTCTGCTCCTCTTCAACTAAGTAGCCTTCAGGAAGAAATCCCTTTATCCTATCTATGTTCCAGCCATTTCTTTTCGTTAATGCAAAGTCGCAGTCTCTTGTAAACCTTGAAAATTGGATGAAGGCTCTTAAGGCATAGCCACCAATCATTATTAGCTCAGGATCTGTGAAGCCTTTAGTTTTCTCTGAAAGAAAAAGTAGGCCGTTTAAAATCTCTTCCTCCCTTCTCTTCATTAAGTCTATGGCTTTAGGCAAATTCAACAACCTTTTCCATAGCCTCGTTTATCAATTCTCTAACATCAGCCTCCTTTACCTCAGCGGCTTTAAACTTGAAAATTTCTTTTCCGAAATACTCGTTAAACAATTTGCACCCATATTTTATCAAGGTCCAGACTCTCAAGTCCGTTTTAGACACTCTTTTCCATCTTCCCAAATTCCTCAACTTATCGAAATCAACCTCTTCTCTTCTAAAGTATAAGGCTGCGAAAGCGTCTACGAAAGACCATTCGACCAAGCAATTAACTATACAAGATTCTAAAGTTTCAACAAACAAATCATCAACCTTCTCATACTCATAGGGTATTTTCTTGTAATACTCAACTTCAAAATCCCAATTCATGCTCTTAGCGAAAGCTTCTAAAGCTCTTTTGTAGGATTGATTGTTTACAGCTAAGCGGAAAACATCTCGATGAATGAAATCATAGTTCCATATGCTTGCAGCTGTCTGTTTGATTATCACTTTAAAACCCCTATCTTTTGCTAGGAATTCCCAAGCATCCCTGTAGCTTATTGGAATCCAGTACCAACCCCAAGTTACGCGCCTTATTCCATTGCTCTTACTTAACCTGTGCAAATATTCCTTAGCCCTTGGATAGATTTTTCGTATAGAGCTTAAGCTAAACAAGCTTCCAGACCATTCTTTTGCCAATCTAACTTTGAACTCATCTAAGTACATAAGTCACCTTCAATATAAATTTGGCACACTACTATTTAAAGCTTCTGTACTATTCCCAAAATAGGAGAAGTCAAAAATCTTTAAAACTGGCTAAATTAAGCCAACGCTAACGATTCTGTCTTTTGAATTCAATCAAATTATTTCCTATAGTTAAATTTCAGCCACTCGCTTGCAATTTTTGTGGTAAAAAGAGGAAGAGCTATTTCTACCCCTAATTTCAAAACTCTTTTAATTGCCATGAAATACTGCGAATATTCTGGTTGTAATGAAAAAGCTGATGGAGTTTTGGTGGGATTAAAAACTACTACTGCTTGAAGCACTTGAAGAAGGTGAAAAGGAGGCTTGTTGGAATTTAGTGGTTTTAATGCAGGCAATCTCTGTTAGCCATTTCCATAGAGGTGTGAGCCTGATTTTTCTATTTTCAAGCTTAAGCTCATCCTCATAGTTCCACGTTATAATGGGTAGATCGTTACATTTTAATTCTTTGCTTGCTTTAATCAGAGGATTAGTCTCCTCTTTACTAACCTCGTCTCTTCCAGAAGCGTAGGTAACTTGGATCGTTTTTTATACGAGAACCTTCTTTCACAACGAAGTCCACTTCGTTTCCCTGAGCATTTCTCCAGTAGAATAAGTCTTCATTCGGAACGAATCCATTCTTAACCAGCTCCAAGAATACAATGTTCTCCAGGAGCCTCCCGAGGTCTTCGCGTTCAACGTAAGTGTATATCGCATTATCCACTAAGTAGAATTTAGGCATGCTCAGCTCAACCTTCCTTTTGCTCCATTCAAACTTCTTAAGGAAGAAACCGAAGTTAACATCCTCAACGATCTTTTGAAAAGCATATAGAGTCTTCTTGCTAATTTTTACTCCCTGAGACTTTAAGGAATTGAAGACTTTATGAACGGAGAAGAGCAAAGCATCCGAGGAGATGCAAGATTTTAAGAAAAGCTCGAGTGCATATCGATTTCTAATCCCAAACCTTTCTACAACATCTTTATAAATAACGAGATCGAGCGCGCGCTATACTATAAGGATCGGGAGGGAGTTGGGATTCACGAAGGTATTTGGGCTTCATGCATGAGCGGCTCCTTGGGAACAGCCATGCTGTGGTGGTGGGACGTCTATGTTGAGCCGTTCAACCTGTATTATCATTACGCGGCTTTAAGAAGGTTTCTGACGGGCGTCTGCTTCAGCAGAGCAGGGTTCACGGAGCTCGACTACAGGGTGGTTGAAAACGAGAAGGTTAACGCGTCGAATACTGGTTTCGAGGTTTTCGGCCTTAGAAACGGGACTTTCGCAATGGGCTGGGTGAAGAACAAGGATTACAACTGGTTTAACGCTGTTAACAACTATACTCTTAAAACGGTTGGAGGAGTCGACGTGGAGCTTCCGGGTTTCAACGCGGGAAGCTACTTGTTCGAAGTCTGGGATGCTTACTCCGGGGAGAAAACCTGGGCTACAAGAGTGGAGTCCTCTAACGGGAGGCTTATAGTAGAAATCCCTTCTTTTCTTAAAGACGTGTCTTTTAAAATAATCATGGTTGGAAAATAAGGTGTTCCTAGAGCGCGAAGCTTTATAACGCTCAGGTGTTTCAACTTAACACAGCATGAGGCAGCTTGTCGTCTATTATTCTAGAACTGGGACCACGAGAAAGATTGCGGAAGCCGTTGCGGAGGTTTTAAAATGTGATGTTGAGGAAATCAGGGATTTGAAGAACAGGACTGGCCTATTAGGCTGGCTGAGTTCAGGAATGGATGCGACTTTAAAAAGGCTAACCAGGATAGAGAAGCCTGTTAATCCTCCTGAGCTCTTCGACGTTACGGTTATCGGCACTCCCGTATGGAACAGCACGATGTCTACACCCGTTAGAACATACATAGTGGAGTATAGGGATCGGTTTAAGCAAGTCGCGTTCTTCTGCACTCAATACGGTTCCAGGAGCAGCGTGTTGAAAGAAATGGAAGACCTCTGCGGCAGGAAACCGGTTGCAACGCTCATGCTGAGGAAGAGACAGGTGGAAACCGGCGAGTACATTGACGCGGTTAGACAGTTCTGCACGCAGATAACCCGGTAGGAAAAACCGCGGTGGGAAGAATTAAGGCTGCACTCGCCGTGTTAGCACCTGTTTCCAGGCTAATGACTTATTGCCAGCCGTATTTTTCAACCCTGTATTCTTCAACCGCGTTTATCACGCTTTCCCTCAGCCTTATGGCTTGCTGTACTACTGTAAGCGGGATCACGTATATTTTACTCGGGTCCTCCGGGTCTGCGAATGAAACTATCTCCCCGTCGGAGTCCACTATTCTGAAAGGATAAGTCCATTCTACAACGCGCGTCTCTATCAGCATGCCGAACTGGTCGTAAATATTCTCTACCCTACTATCCTTCTCCTTAACTAGGAAGCCGTGTTCAACAAATATCTGCTTCATCCTTTCAGCATCCAGCTTGCTTGAGAAAGTGATGCTGAAGCATTCGAAGGTTTCTCTAGCAACCTCTTTAATCCCCCGGGGAAGCTCCCCAACGTATCTCGCTTTCCAGCGTGGAGCCTGGAAAAGAGCCTCCAACACTTGAAGGAGCAGCATAGTCTTCAATAGGAGTAGGCGCTAATATCTATTTTGATGAGGGGTAAACTGGTTTCTAGATGTTTTAAGCTTTGAAAGACGATTTTTAGCATCTGTTCCCGCTCTTACGCGTCCCTTCAAAAAAATAGAGGAGGCCGTGTGAGGAGACTATGCGCGTTTAAAAATCTAAAGCATGCTGGGTAAAACCCTTAGGAGAGGAGGCGAAACCCTTTCGCAACCCGTTCCACGAGGAAAATTACTGTTTTCAAGGAGATTTTTACGAACGGGTTTGTTTTGTTGAAATACCAGTTTGAAAGATCCTTTATCCATCGGAGGTCATGCTTCAAGCAAGCCTTCATCACTTCCAACTGTTCCCCATTGGGCTTAGCCCTATACCATTCTCCATTCTTAAGAACACCCATTGGCACGAAATACATGGGTATTATCAGGCTTCTGAAATCTTTAAGCTCCTCTATAAGCTCAAGGGTTTTAACCAGGTCGTCAGCCTTCTCGTCAGGCATTCCGATTATTATTGTTGCAGCAGGCACGACCCTAGATTCATGCATTATTGAGAAAGCGTCCTTCACGATGCTCGGCCAGGAGCCTGCAGGGTAGGGAGCAGCCTTCGCAGGCATTATTTTCTCAGCCAGCCTGGGAGACCCTGTTTCAATCCCTACTTCAACCCCTATGTAGTCATGCTCATCCTGAAGAATTATTTCAGATAGGCGTGTTATCAAAGAATAATTTTCCTCAGCATACTTTACTGCGGAGAGACTCACGTGGCTCCATCCGACAACCTTGAAAAACTGCCTAGCCGTTTGATGCAGCCTTATCAACGGCTCAGGCCTGGGTTTAACCCCGTCAGCCCCATACAGTAGAATGTCTTCAGCATGCAGTAGGCACCTGTCTAGTCCACAGGCCTTGTTCACCCTAAGCTCCTTCTCAACCATTTCAAGAGGATACTGCCTCAAGGGTCTCAGGGTTACTGAGCAGAACCTGCAGCCTCTTGGACAGCCCCTCATTATTTCAACCAGCCCGTTTACAGACGCGTTTTTAATCACAGGAATCTCGTTTAGCACAGGAGTATCCTGGATACCGACGTGCACATATCGTGGAAGAGGCTTGCCTTCAAGCGCGTCCTGCACGAGTGAAACAATGATTTTCTCAGCCTCTCCCTCGACAACCGTGTCCACCCCCCATTTCTCAGCGTAATCAGGCATCCAGAGCCATTGCCATGCAGCAGGACCGCCGACGATTATCTTAAGCCCGTTTTTCTTAGCCATCCTTACCTCAGGCTTCTCCATGAATTTCCTGAAACACTTGGAGTTAACCGGCTCCCTCCCGGTTAGAACCCACCATTCGCTGCTCGGAGGCCCAAGCGCAAAATAATCGTGATGACCTATTCCAAGGACCTTAGCGTTTTTCAAGTGTTTCCCAAGATAATCCGGGTCTATTACAGCAGCCTTAATACCGGCGTCAAGCAGCGCAGCCTCTATTTTCCTAAGCCCGTAAGGAGCTTCTAAAGGCCTTCCTAAATCATCCACCCTCATCCTTGGAGCCGCTACAGCCATCCAGATTTTCTCAGGAACCATAACCGGCGGGCCGGTTGCCAGAAAGCCCAGGAACTCTTTACCGTGATGGTTAGTCATGAGGGTTCTGTCGACGGAAAGCACAACGTCGAAGCGCTCGTCAACCATCCTACGGCACCGTTACCTCCTCATCGTAAGCCTCTGAAACCATGTTTTCACCGTCGTAAACCACTATCGTCGCCCAAACATTCTTGTTTGAAAGAGGCCTAATCGCCTCCAGAAGTTCACCCTGCTTAAAACCATGCATATGAATAGTTATTTGCCTGTATCTCGTAAGCAGGGGAGCAATTCTCTCTACAAGCCCACCGGGATCTTCTAAAAACCTTTCTCTCCTAACGGTAACGTGAAGCCTTCTATCAGGATTCACTTAAACCACCTCCTCCAAGATCCTTTCGAAACGCTGCATCACCTTATACTTCACGTAATCCTTGATGAGCTGAGGAGCCTCCTCTTCAACAAGCCTCCTGTAAGTCGTAATGTATTTTAAAGCGATTCTCGCAGCCTCCCTTCTACTGATCCTCCTTTCCAACCGGTCTTCATGAATCCTTTCCAAAACATTCATCACAATGCTTTCAACCATTATTATCTTCCTCTGCCTATGGTTCGGATCCCTAGATATCTTCAAAACACCTTTTCGCGAAAGATTCCGAACCTCTCTGGAAAGCACTACTCTCGAGAGTTTCCCCCTGAGTCTCTCAGCAAGCCTGTTGAAAGAGGTTCCGCCAGGATGGTTTGCAACCTCGTCTATTATCCTTCCGTGAACGTGGGTGAAACTCATGATTGAAAAACCAGTATGGCTTATGAACCGGTATTTAAATATATCGGTTTAGAACGATTTATCCAGAAAATCCCGATTTAACACTCAACGGTTTCAGGAACAGCAGAAACCTACGCATAAGCTTCAGCCTGCGTCAACGGTTAAGCCTGACAACGTTTACAGAATGAGGCTTCAACAGGATGCTTACCCTGCCGTCGAGCACATCAACCCCGGTCTGTTCTATTCCAACCCTATCCGGCTCCTCAAGCGTATTCCTGTCTTCAACCGATTCTCCTGCGATAAACTGTTGCAAACCGCTTTTCGGAGTAAACCCTTTAAAATCAACCTGGAGCTCAACAATATCAGTCTCGCTCCTGTTTAAAACATGTAGGAATATTGTTTCCCCGTCTTTCGAAACTGTCGCAGAAGCATCCACATACGGCACGTATCCACCGGCCTCAGTAGACATGTAATGCTCAGAATCAACCAGCGTCCTGAGAACACTACAACCCTTATTGCCACCGTAAATCTTGAAAACAAAGTATTGCGGAGTAAGAACCATCCGGCCGTCTGAAGCAGCTATTATGAGTGGAAGAACGTTAACAGTCTGGGCGAAACTACTTATCGGAACAATGTTGCAGAGTCTCTGAAGCGCGTTCAGAATCCCTCCTGTGAAAACAGCATCCCTAACCCGTGTAACCTGCGTTATAAGAGGCTCCTTAGCCTCCGGATACCAGACGTTCCACTCGTCAAAAGCTATTTTTATCTCCCGCTTCACACCATGCTTTCTTCTAACCGCCTCAACAAGGCTGTAAACGTTCCTCAGCATCTGCTCAACATGTATTGGAGTAGCCACCAGCTCCCTGTACGGTTTACTCCCGGCAGCATAATAGTGGATTGAAAGATAGTCGAAGCATTTCCCAGCTTCCTTAACCATCTCCATGTTCCACTCAGGATCCTCACAGCCAACAGCCACCAGCTCTATACTCGGGTCAACCTTGCGCATCTCGTTCGCAAACTCAAGAGTCCTCCTGGCGCACTCAGAACCATCCCTGCAGAACCCTATCTGCCATTCCCCGTAAAGCTCATTACCTATTCCCCAGAGCCTTACTCTATAAGGCTCCTCGTGACCATACTTGCGTCTCAGCGAGGCATAGTGCGTAGCCCCGTTTAAATTACAGTATTCCACCCATCGAGCAGCCTCCTCGGGAGTACCGTTCCCAGCGTTGACAACTATGAATGGTTCCGCACCTATCAGCCTGCACCAATCTATGAACTCATCCGTCCCGAAGAAATTAGGCTCTTCAGCCATCCAAGCCATGTCGAAACGCCTCTGCCTCTGGCTTAAAGGCCCCACACCATCCTCCCAATGGTAGCCGCTTGAAAAATTCCCACCCGGCCATCTTACAAGAGGAGGATTCAAATCTTTAACAGCATTTAGAACATCAAGGCGATAACCATTCTCATTAGGTATTTTAGAATCCCTACCGACCCAAATGCCTCCGTAAATGCATTCGCCCAAGTGTTCAATAAACTGGCCGTAGCACCTCTCGCTAAGAATCCCAACCGGCGTCGTCGCATCAATAATCACCCTGCTCCTCAAACACATTCACCCTGAAGTAGAGGCTGAGCAACATTAATAAAAATATTTCAGACTGATGGAAAGAACATGGAAAAGCGAAACATGCATAGCCTATTTCCTCTTCTAGAAAGTTTTAGACTCGAAATATTTCTCCAACAGCTTACGGATGCCGCTTCTAGTTATTTCAGAGAAGGTTGAAGGAACTATTCCAAGCATTTTAGCAAGCTCCCTGGTGCTGACTTTCCTCGGAGTGTCGAAGTAGCCCATTTTCAAGGAAAGCCAGAGAGCATTCTCCTGCTTCTCGGTTAAAACCCCTTCCCTATGCTCCTGCCTGGTTAAGCCCAGGACCTTAAGCTTAAAACCGAGAGACTCCAATGTCGATATTATTTGTTTAAAAACATCGTAGCCTGGTGCTATAAACTCGTAGACCATCCGGTACCCTTCAACATGCCTGCCTGAAATAAGGAAGGCTCCTTGGGAAAGCATTGTGTTGCAAACACTACACCCGTCTGTTTTAAAGGAGGCAAGTACCGAGCTCTTCGAACCTTTCAAAATCTTAAGGTTCTTCAAAGAGGCCTTTTTAAGCTCGCCGGCTGGAAATTGAACCAGGTGTCTCACAGAGCCTTCAGGCAGTCTCCTGACATCGATAAGCCTGCAATCGTTAACGCCGAGCTTAAACATGAGCTGCAAGCCCTTACACTGACTGTTCTCAACCTCAAGAGTCACATGGTACAGTGTTTGTTCAAGAGCCATTCAGCCCACCTTCACCAGAATAACTGTTAAAATCGTATTAAAACCTATCTGGCGCGGGTAGAAGGTTTCCAAAGGCATTAAGTTTTATCTTTAAATACGCGCGTCGGAAACGTAGGCTGAAAATGCTGAAAACCATCCTCGCAGCCCAGCAATGCTTAGAATGGATGGAGCAGCTTGCCTATCAATACGGGTATTTAGGGGTGTTTATCTTATCGTTCACAGGAGCCGTATCCATCATCATCCCCATACCGTACACTGTCGTAATCTACCTGATGGGCTCCATCATAGATCCTTTCCTGATAGCTGTCTCAGGAGGATTAGGCTCAGCCCTGGGAGAGCTAGTAGGCTACGTTCTGGGATACTGCGGCAGGAAGCTGATAAGCCAGGAGCATAAGAGGAAGATGGATTACATGCTTAAAATATTCAGCCGTTACGGTGCTGTAACAATATTCCTGTTTGCACTCACACCCCTGCCCGACGACCTGCTGATAATTCCGCTCGGCATAATGCGCTACAACCCAGTTAAGATCCTCATACCCTGCGTCCTGGGTAAAACCCTTATGTGCCTCATACTGGCGCTTGGAGGAAGGTTTTCAATAAGCCTGGTTAAAAGCCTTTTCGGAGGGGAGGGGGGATGGGCTGCAACCCTAGCATCCTTCCTGCTCCTAGCTGGAATCATAATAGTGATGATGAAGATAGACTGGGAGGAAGTCTTCTTCAAATACGTGGAGAAGCGGGGGAAAGCACAGGGTCAAAATAATTAAATAAGGGCTTGAAGCCACTAGTGTTCAATGGAAAACTTTGAAAAGGAATACTGGCTTGAAGTTGAGCTGCAACACCCTAAAGGATGGGTGTTGGCGGCGGAATCCGGAGGAATATTAGACGGGTATTTCAGAGTAGACTCGAAAACAGCCGCTAAGCTTGAAGTCAAATGGGAGAAACAGGCGTCTGAGGGGAAGGCGAGGTCTAAAGTGCAGCCGATGGTTGTGATAAACAGGTTTATCGAAGACTATATGAAGCGGACTGGCGCGCGCTCTAAGATTAAGGCTGAAGTATACGAGCGTGGAAACGCGAATATCTGTGAGCATAATGCTTATTTCGCAAGATGGCGGGGAATCGGAGACGTAGCTACTCTCTCCTGGGTGTGTGAAGACGAGAACAAGGTTTTCCTCGTCAACTACTATCTGGAGCCGGGTGAGAAATGGGAGGATGTTGCAGGATGGCTGATCCCCGGGCTCGTATGCCATACTTCGGAGAAATTCTGGAGGTACCGGCTTATCGGCGTGGAGTTTAAAATACCTAAGGGCTATGCTCTCCAAACCAGGAGGCTGCTGCTAGGCAGGCCGGTGGCCGTCTTCAAAGCAGGGGAGAAAACACTGTTGATCCACTGGTCAACCTTCGCCAGAGAAATCCTTGCCAAGTATAAGAGTCTTGTAGAATGGGCTAAGAAAGAGGCTCCGAAGGAAGTCGGCAGCGTCATGAAAGGGTTAAAGTACGACATGCTTAAGCCAGACGAGAAGACGGGGAAAATGGTTGTGGAGGAAACTGGGAGAACATTCTTCGGCGGCAGGACGACTGTTAAAACGTTAAGAATCTGGCATGACTCAGGCTCCAACAGAATATTCTTAACAGGCTACTCAGGCCCCAGGGATAGCATGACCGACCTTGAGGAGCTTGAGAAAAGCATAGTGTTTAAGCCTGACTAGGTGAATAAGAATGCCTCTGTTTGGAAGAAAAAAGAAGGAGCCTCCAAGGGTTTCGCCGGAGAGGCTTTACAGGAGCATACCTATCGTAAGCCCGGTGGTGAAGCATGAGGAGGATGCTGACGGCATCGTCACAATCCTTATTCCCATTCGAACCGGCGACCCTAAGAATCCTGAAAGAACAGCGAGAATAAGGCTTGACGAAATAGGAAGCAAGGTTTGGAAGAAAATAGATGGGAAAACACCGCTTAACGAAATAGTCCAGTGGATGAAGCAGGAATTCATGTTGACGGAGAGAGAGGCAGAGGTCTCGCTGTCAATGTTCATGAAAAGCCTTGTCGACAAGAAGCTTGTGGCACTCGCCCTACCGCCGCCAAAACCAGGAACACCCGAGGTTCAGGAGGAGATTGAAAGAATAAGGTTTGAAATAGAGGAGCTTGAAAAAGCCTTTAAAAAGAAGAAGGTTGATGAGAAAACATTCAGAGAGCTTAAGGAGAAATACGAGCAGGCGATTAGAGAGCTTAAGGAGAAGGAGGCTGCTGAAACCAAGCCCCCGGATAAAACACAGGTTAAGCCAAGCTGACGCACTGCTTATCGAAGCGCTTATTTAGCTTTTCAACATTCCTCTACCGTGGTAAGAAGCCTACGACTATGGAACTTCAGAGGCGTGGAGAAGGGCGAAGTTAGGCTTGCCCCTTTCACAATTATTCTAGGCGGCAACAACTCGGGTAAGACAACTATTCTCGAAGCCCTGTTCCTCGCGCCAAATCCTTTCCGCAGAGCCCCCTATTCCGGGGTTGACGTTGCCGTCAAGATTCTTCAAGAAACACACAGGGTTTTTGAAAACACGGGCTACTTCTTCCTTTTCCACAACTATACTTCGAGCGAGGCGAGAATCAAGTGCGACAGCCACGTCATAAGCTTCCTCAGGGATGATGAAACAATTTACGTCACTACGAACAAGAGTGACGCTGGCGAATGCTTAATGCTTAAAGGGAAGCCGGCTAATGTTTTAGGAAAACTGTCTTTCACGCTTACCAACATAGTCTCCATGTATGTTAACGATAAGGTGACTAAGGAGGATTCTCTGCTTCTCAGCCCAAGCCTTACAAGAATGAGTTACGACTATGTGAGGATAAACTGGCCTCTCCTCGCCCACAGTAATGTTTGCAGCAGGATCGCTGAAGAACTGTCTCGACTCCCCGGTGGAAAATGCGTCGACATAACCATGGAGCCCTTCTTCAAAGGAGGAGTATCGTTAAACCTCCTTCTTGAAGAAGAGAAGAGGATAAGGCTTAGCGATGCTGGAACAGGGGTTCAGAACTACGTTATAGCGAGAATTCTTTACGAGTTGAAGAAGCCGGAGATACTGCTCTGGGACGATGTGGATAATGGTCTTGACCCGGCTACGCTTTTAAGCGTTGCACGCTGGTTCTCCAGTCTCGTGGAAAAAGGCACCCAGGTAATCGTAACCACCCGGAGCCCTGAAGCCGCGAGAAGGATTGCTGAAGCCGCCGGAGGCAGGCCGACAATACTTTTAAGCATCCTTAAGGAAGGCAAGCTTGAAACCAGAAGACTGCTGGAGACTGAGCTGGATGATGGAATACTGGAGGCGGAAAAACCGTCGAAAAGCCTGCGTGCCGCTTAGGCTTGAAACCTCACGACTTAGAATAAGTTTAGACAGGACAGGTTGCTCAAAAATGGGGGATAATTTCTTCCTGCGTTTACTCGGCGGTGAGACTCTCCACATCATTGAAAAACCATCAGCATGCTCTTAAACTTAGTTTGCCAACTCCTCGGATGAAACTAGCGTGCGCTACGGGTCAACCGGTTGGTTTATTTTAGCGACACGACAGTAAGTCATGATATTTTATTTCATTTTCTACACGATACTTGATACGTTTTTCCCCAGATTAAAAAACTTTAAAAGTTGCTCAAAGAGGGCACTATAACTTTGATGACGAGCTCTTATGAAGCGTCAAGCATTGTCCTTTTTATCACTGATGTTCCTGGCAATAATGATTTCCTATTTCGTTTACTCATTGTGGAGGGTTGAGCATATGAAAGAGTCACAGACTTTAATAAGAAGAATAGAATTAATGCCTTCTACTCCTGAACCGTTTGTCATGAAAAACTGGAAGGAGCTTACTAAAGCATACATCCGTTTCGTCTTCAACTTCAACCTTACCGGTGAGTACTTGCCCTTAATAAGGCTAGATAAATCTGACCCGGACGCTATTTCCTTCGACCTGCCGTCTTACATCGGCGATTCTAGGATGCGTGAAGGCTCTGGAGAAGCAATTAATTGCGTAGCAGCAGTGTTGAGTGGCACGCTTGTCGGTATTAACATGAGTAACTATAATGGTTATGACTGGGTTTCAATGTGTAAAAGCTGGTTCAGTAAGGAAGACGGTATATTTCTCAATGCTAAGAGAGGGCAAAGCGGAGGGTCTTTCTGGTATGACATATATCCAAACATATTGATTTTTTCCCTAGTATACTACTATCCGGAAGCAGCGCCTTCATGGAATTCGACTCTGTATAATGCGGCTGAAAGTTTTTACAAGGCTTCCCAAATTATTCGCACACGATACAATGATTCAGATTTTGACTTCACCGCGTTCGATTTCCGCAGAATGATACCCGTTAATAACGGAAGATGGGTGGAACCGGATGCAGCGGCAGGAATCGCATGGCTGGAGTACATGGCTTACGTGAAATGGGGCAATCCGCGTTTTCTGGATGCTGCGAAGTGGAACATGCAGTTCCTCCAAGAGAGGAAAATTAATCCTTTCTACGAAGTGTTGCTTCCCTTCGGAGCCTATACTGCTGCACGCATGAATGCAGAGCTCAGAACAAACTACGATGTGCAAAAGCTTTTGAACTGGTGTTTTGACGGCGAGACCCCGATAGGCCCAAGACCCGGATGGGGTGTTATAGTCGGCAAGTGGGGTGATTACGATGTCAATGGATTAGTAGGTAGTCTTACAGACGGCGGCGGTTATGCTTTTGCAATGAATACCTTCGACATGGCTCTGCCACTGGTACCCCTAGTACGTTACAACACTAGTTTCGCCAAGGATATAGGCAAGTGGCTGCTTAATGCTGCGAACAATGCTCGATTGTTTTATCCGGATTCACTCCCGGAAAGCCATCAATCCTCCTCATCATGGAGATATAGCAACGTTGTTGCGTATGAAGGATTGCGATACATATGGAATGGGAAGAGTCCCTACGCGATGGGTGACCCCATTCTCCATGGCTGGGGCGCTACTGACCTGGGTCTTTACGGGTCTTCCCATGTGGGAGTGTTCGGCGGAATCATTAGTCTTACTGATGATGAGAAAATACTTCAAATAGACCTCCTTAAAACAGATATGTATCACGGTCCTGCTTACCCAACATACCTTTATTATAATCCTTATGATGTTGAGAAAAGTGTAAAGATAGAAGTTGGTTCTGAGCCGGTGGACATTTACTGCGCTGTTACACATAGGTTTTTAGGAAGGAGTGTAACAGGCACTGGGGTGATTACGCTTCCGCCGGACTCGGCTGCAGTGATTATACTAGTGCCGTCTGGGGGTCAGGTTGAATATTCTAACGGAAGAATGCTTGTGAACGGGATCATCGTAGACTATGAATGTGAAAGTTAAAGTGCTGAAAGCTTTATATTGCTGATAAAAAGAATCATATAGCCAAGATTGCCAAAACAGATCAGGTTCGACGAGAAAGATAAAGTTATTCTCTCGATCCTGTATGAAGACGCTCGCCTTAAAAACAGGCAGATCGCTTTAAAAACCAATCTTAGCCAAGCCACTGTCGCCAGAAGAATCAATAAAATGAAAAAAATGCAGATTATAAAAAGGGTTGTTCCCATAATTGATTATAAAAAAATAGGCAAGACTTCTGCATGCTTCATCCTGCTCGATTTAAAGAACTGCGATGCCGACAGCTTGATGAAATACTTGGAAAATGCTGAGGAAGTAATATGTTTGTACCTTCTTGAAGGAGAAAAAATGCTTTTAAAAACTGTTTTTGAAAACAGATCGGCTTTAAATAATTTTGTCGACAAGATTAAAAGGTTTTTCGGAAGCAACATCGACAGTCTTTACGAGGTCAGATCCATCCTGATTGAGGAGAAATGTCCCTTCCAAGGCGTTTCAGAGTTGAGGGCTGAAACTCATTATGAGGATCAGTCGAAAATAACGCTAAGCAACAGTAGGATTAGGCTCACTGTAGATTTAGGCAAGGGTGGAATAATAGACGAAATAGTTCCCACGAACATGAGTAGCATAAACCTGGCTTTTCCCGAGCTTGGCCTGCTTTTCGACACTTTTATAGAAACCCAGTTTTGGCTGGACGAGCTTCAAATAACTAAGCCCTACTACAATATAAAAAGGGATGAGAACTGGATGGAGCTAAACTTCAGAAAATCAGTTAAAGCGATTTCTGCGTTAAGAGGTTTAGAGATAACTAAGACAATTCGTTTAGAAAAAAACTTGAACGAGGCTAAGATCAAGTATTTACTGGTCAATAATGGTGGAGCTGAAAAAACATTGACGCTTTGGGTTTGCAACTATCTTGACGCCTCACTATTCTCAGAGCTGATAATCCCGTCGGCTGACGGCGTTAAAAAAATAAAGGTTGTGAACGATTCGAGCAGAGGCTTTTTCACAGTTTCGGAGAAAGAGCTGAATGAGCTGGTGGGGAAATACTGGCGGGATGAATGGGGCTTATTCGTCCACCCCGAGAAGCCTGTAGATAGAGCTGGCTATTTCAGTAAGCTTTTAAAAATCATCCTAATGTTTCACTTCGACCCGAAGCAAGTGTGGGTTGTTAAGAGGTTTTGGGGAGAGAAATACGTTAGTCTAGAACTACTGTTCAACCCAGCCTCCATGCGGCCGGGGGAGACTGCTCAATACGAATTCAACATCCGCTTGTTATCAAGCAGGAAAGACTATTCTGATGAGTTTCACGGTAATTTGTTTCATTTTTCCCCGGATATTTGACACATTTTTTCCTTAATTGAAAAAACTTAAAAAAACATCAAAAGTATTAACAACGGTAAAAATGAGCCAGGAAGCTGGCGTACAAACGTATGAGGAAGGGGGGGCAAAAACTGTTCTAGCAAAATTCCCGTTACGTGCCTTCATAATAGGCCTTATACTGGCAGTGATTTCGACCATGCTCTGGGTTGCGCATACTCGTGCCAACTTGACCTACAATATACCTTGGGCAGGCTTAGCTGCAGGAGGAATAGACTTCACACTGTTCATAGGATACGGTTTCGCTTCCCTAATAGTTCTACCAATCATCCTGTCTAAAATCGGCGTAAAACTTACTCCTACGGAATACGCTATCATATACATAATGGTTCTAATCGGATGGACTGGGCCTGCTCTTTTCTGGATGTGGGGCGTCCAAATATGGACTGTCTGGACATGGAGCGGAGGAGTCGTGGCAAAAGAACTTGCATTAACCGGGAAAATACCTGCCTACTGGTATGTTTTGAACGAGAAACAGGCAGAATGGTTCTTCTCAGGCGGGCCTTTCATATTGAGCGAAATCTCTAGTCCAATACTCTTCTGGAGCGTAATGGCCATATGTGAAGGACTCATGACGTTCTTCCTAGCTCTGATCTTCAGAAGGAAATGGGTTGAAACCGAAAGCCTACCTTTCCCATTCGCCTCCTCAGCAGTAATGCTGGTAAACATGACTGAAGAAGCTCAAGACAAGCCCGGTATTAAAATGGCGAGAGAAAGGCTACTCTGGATCGCGTTCCTAATCGCAGTGCTGGCTTACGGGTTCAACATAATACATGCTTTCATTCCAACAATACCGCGGATTCCAATAGATGAAATCGATCTGAATCCTTGGGGTGGGGGGAACATTGGAGTCAACCTGGATTTAACACCGACGTTTAAAGGCGCGATGATCGTTCTAAACTTCAATCCTCTGCTTATAGCAGCATTATTCCTCCTGCCGCTCGACATCCTGTTAACCACGTGGGTAGCAATGGTTGTGTTTCAATGGATATGGCCTGCCGTCGGGATCTCTACAGGCTTGTTCCCAGATATCTCGGCGCAAGGCGCTTGGAGCGTATGGTGGGCACTTGGAAACGAATGGTCCGGAGCAATCTGGTATTTACTTGGATATGGCTTTATACAGGGAGTGGCAATATGGGTGATAATATCGAGTCGAAAATACTTTTCCAGCCTAATCTCCTCAGCCATCAAGGGAGACGCTGAATCCCGCATCGGCCTCTTCGGCTTCATAGGCATAACCGTGATATGGCTACTCATCATGTTTGCGCAAGGCGCTAATCCATTGGTTATAACACTTTCAGTAGTCTATTTCCTCCTCGTCTACTTGGGAATGATGAGGTACCGTACGGAGTCTTCCCCCGCCGGCGGCGGCTTCTGGTGGTGGAACTGGACTAACGGAGTCTTCTCAAAAATAGGTAACTGGCCGATAGGATCGCCTGAAGCATATGTAACAATGAACATAACGTCTCCAATGGGTGCAGGCCCAGGCAATATACAGTATGCACTATTATCAACAGATATTGTGCATATTTCATCACAGTTCAAGATGGATGTCAAACACCTGTGTTTAATCGTTGTCTTAACCACAGTGATCACCGTGATTTTCGGAGGCATATTCTATGCCTGGTGGGGCTACGCTGGTTTAAGAGGCCTCGGATGGCTTAACGACCAGCAAACCTTCGCGATAGACCTTGGGTATGCGATTTATAAGAGTGGAACATCGTTCAAACTAACTGTCTGGGAGCCAACATACATTCCTTACATTGCTGGAGTCGTCTTGGCGGTGATACTCATGTGGCTTAAAGCGACTTTCGCAACAATCCCGTTCAACCCGTTAGGTTTAATAATGGGCTGCATGTACATGTGGCCATGGGTTTTCACGTCAGTGCTGATAGCTTGGCTGGCAAAGTACATAATCTTCAAAACAGGAGGAACCCAATTATACCAGAGGCTTCTCCCCGGTGCAATAGGTTTCATAGGTGGTTATTGGTTTGTGAAACTAGTCATGTGGTTCATAGTCCGCCTCTTCATAGGATTACAGCTACCGCCCCCATAGAAGCAAACATGTTTTTTTCAAACATCTATTCTTTTTCCGCTTTCTCCACTAAAAGGTGGTCGGCTTGAATAAGATGAGAATATTACTCCTCACAATTCTTCTCATAGTGTTTTCCATGATGTTCCCCCCGGGCCCTCTAAATCCGTCGGGATTAGGAGAGGAGAGAGAGGATAGTGGCGTTATGCACACGAGCCTCCACAGCATCATGCAAAAAGTTGATTTAAACGCTGTGGTGAACCATGTTTCTTACCTTTCCAGTCTGGATTCACGCGTCACGGGTTATCCCGGGTATGAAAAAGCCTGTGAATATGTTTACAGCAGGTTTGTCGAATACGGTTTATCAAACGTCTCATACCACTTCTATAATGTTGCAGTTCCTATTGATTACGAGACATACGTATTTCTTCCCTCTAAAGGTGTTAAACTCAAAGCTTATGCACTTTGGCCCAACGGTATACAGGCTAGTTCAATAAATTTAACGGCGCCACTCGTCTACTGTGGGGACGGCGAGTGGAGAGATTTTGACGGAAAGAAGATAAACGGAAGCATAGTTCTTCTCGAGTTCAACAGCCGTGATAACTGGTTGAAGGCTTCTGAACTGGGAGCTAGAGCCGTTATCTTCATAGAGCCGGACGATACTTCTACCTCAGAGGCTCAGCTTAAGAAGCTTAATTATGTTCCCCTCGATTTCCCAAGGCTCTACGTGAACAAGACAGCAGCGAAAATAATCCTTGACGAGCTTAAGCTTGAAGATAGTCTCACAGTACAGGTTTTCTCAAACATGAAGTATGAAAACATACGTGCAAAGAATGTAGTTGGCTTCATAAACGGGGTTGACCCTGATCCAGCGATACGCGAGCAAATAGTGTTGATAGTTTCTCATTTCGACTCGGCCTCAGTGGTGCCGGCGCTCTCACCTGGAGCGAGCGAGGCAATCGGAGTGGCGGCGCTTCTTGAGCTTGCAAAGTTTTTCGCCGAAAACCCTGCTCCACGCACATTAATGTTTATCGCATTTTCAGGACACGGGGAGAACCTGATGGGTGCAAGGGCTTTCATGGGGGACATCGTATGGTTCGAAAAGAATGTTTCTCTCGCATCGAAGTTTGTCAGCGTGCTGGATATAGACATAACTGCTGAAACGGACTCCTCGGGATTCATGTTCTCCTTCATTGGAAACCAGGAGTCAAACAATTGGTATTCTGCATACTATCAAAGTTTCATCGAAAATGTTTCGCAACTCTGGGTAGATCTGTATGCGAAAACATACAGGATAGAAGGATATCCTGGCATGCTTCCCGTAATGATAAGCCCGCTGAGCATCAGCTCTGAAGGAAACATCTTCGGCAGTTGCGGAATATTCTCAACCATTCAAATAACAGGCCACTCTTGGTATCGGTATAGGGGTACACCTATCGATACGCTGGATAAATATGATTTTAACAACGTTAGGCCACAGGTGCAGGTTTTCTTTTTAAACGCTTACCTTCTTGCTAACTCTCTACCCAAAAAGCCTTTGCAACCGTTCAGCATCAGTTTCGCAAGGTTTCCACAGGGTAGCACTGTTGTGCAGGGCGGCGGATTCGGGCTTCTAGTTGGGAAAGTCGTGGAGTATGACATGGCGAAAGGGGAATACGAGCCTGTTCCAAACAGTATCGTCTTAATCAGGTCTTCAACAGGCAGCGAGTTTCAAGTGACGTTTACTAACGCTGAGGGCGTTTTCATTTATCCTGGAGCACGTCCACTAGCCCGTCAAGGCTACCCGTATTTTGTAGAAGCGTACACGATTAACAGCTCTACCAATTCAATACTGTACGCTCCAGATTACGGTAGGTATGTAGCATCCTACAGCAATTACATACAGGTTCCGATGGAGGGGTATCTGGGCACTTTAGAGCATCCGAGGCCTTTTGTTGTTTTCAAAGCGGGAAGCCTAGTACTGTATGATGTCTTGGCCACTGAGCAACTACTGTCGACGATTAGCTTTTACTCTCGCGAATTAGGAATAACAGCTGGAACAATATCTCCAACGATATATGTAAACGATATTGGAACGCATGCTCCGCCTGATCATTACAGCTGGATTGCGGAGAGTGCTGTCAGCATTGTTTTCGCAACCTCTTCGAAGCCTATCGAGGTAATAATTAAAGTTGGCTCGTCACCATTAGGCATGCTGATTAACGCTACTCAAGAACATCCAGAGGGTTCAGGCATCAGGTTAAGGATTGGCGAACAGTTAAAAATCACCCACACGCCTTTAAAACTTGCAAATGATCTTCTTCTCCTCAACACTGCCCGTTTATCCAGTGCTAACTTAAAAGGATTATACACTGGGGCTGAGGACTATCATAGTCAGGCGTCAGCTTCCTTGGAAAACGCTAAGACCGCTCTCAACAGGAATGAATACTCGCTTTTCTATGCGGAATGTATCGAATCCTGGTCTTTAAGCAAACAGGTTTATCAACTTGTTATGGATAACATTAATTCCTCAGCAAGCACCGCTTCATTCCTATTTGCCTTCCTGATCCCATTCACACTGATCTTCGAAGGACTCTTCTTCTCCAATGTTAAAGCCTCCGCTAAGACTAGGTTTCTCAGGATAGTTGTAATCTTCGTTTCGATTCTAATGATCCTAGTGTTTTTCCATCCGGGTTTCAGAATCGCTTCAAGCATTTACGTCTCCCTGCTCGGATTAACTATTCTAACTTTCACTCTCCCGGTAACGATAATTCTAATCTTGAACGCGGAAAGATTTCTTAGAGAAGTCAGAGTCAAGCTTATAGGAGAACACTATACTCGAGTGGGCAGGACAGCAGCCGTTTCTTTATCTTTCAACATGGGGATTTCACAGATGAGAAAGAGGACTTTAAGGACCTTCTTAGTGTTATTCTCGTTAATAGTAATAACTACGAGCACAGTCATGTTCACCTCCGTCTACCCGCTTACGATTGTAGGTAAGTATCCGAAGACAGGGCAAGCCAACTATGCAGGCTTGTTCCTGAGAGACATAGGTTACTCCTCGCTTAACTTCTGGTTTGTTGACAGAATCGTGTCCGAATTCGGGGCTAACGCTAATATCTGTGCCAGAGCCGTACTATACCCGCCGAGCAGCTACATAAAAGACGGGTTTAAACTGTTTAACTCAAGCATGCATGAAACACGTGTCCTGGCTGTTTACGGTTTATCTTCAGAAGAAGGAGGAATAACCGGATGGGCTGAAAAACTAGTAAACGGCTCATGGTTTCCCACAGGGTCTCTGCGTGTCGCAGTATTGCCAGACTCGTTGGCGAAAACGTTGCGAGTGAAAGTCGGGGACACGGTCTTCCTAGAAGGCCTGCCTTTAAGGGTTGTAGGAATACTTAATTCCAGTGAAGCCAACCGGATTGTCGACCTGGATCAGAACCCGGCGACACCTAGGGATTTAAGAGTCATAACTGGAATAGGGTTCTTCTCCACCGGCGACCTGATTTTTGTACCGTATCAACTAGCCATAGACCTCGGGGGTAGCCTATACTCCATCGTAATCGGCTTTAGAGAAAGCAGTCAAGTGGCTGATGCTGCAGAGCGGCTGGCAAAGGAGACGCGGCTCGCTATTTACGCTGCAGAAAAAACAGGTGCGGATGGAAATATTTACTACTGTTCAATCGCAAAGGGGATCCAGTCTTATGGTTACACTATGCTTCTACTCCCGTTAATAATATCCGGACTAGTAATATTCAACATGATTTTACGTGTTGTTTTTGAAAGGACGAGGGAAATAGGAATACTCGGGGCTGTTGGCGCATCACCGCTGCAGATAGCTGGAATGTTTCTCGGAGAAATTGTTACATACGCTATAGTTAGCGTCATCATCGGCTATGTAACCGGTATTGTTCTGCTTCAGACTTTAACAAGCATGGGTCTTTTCATCTTTGAAGGGTTCTTCCCAAACTATTCCTCAATGTTTGCAGCATTCGTTATAAGCTTGATTCTGCTTTCAGTGTTAATTCCAAGCCTATACCCTCTTTACAAGGCTTCCAGAATAGTTACGCCCTCTCTGGAAAGGAAGTGGAAGCTGCCTACAAAACCTGTCGGCGACAAATGGCTTATCCCGCTTCCCTTCGTATTCGTGAGCGAGAGTGAAGCCCACGGTATGCTAATGTTTCTGAAAGAGTATCTCAGTACGTTTACGTTGGAAGGCTTCGGCGCACCATTCGTCACTAAAAGCATAGCCTACAGGGAGGGGGAAAAGGAAAAAATCCTATCCGTCACAATGCATATCGCGCCTTTTCCAGCAGGCATTCATCAGAAAGTGGATGTCAATATAAGGTTTGACCCCAGCATTAAACGTTGGGCATCGAGTCTTCAAATCACAAGAATAGTGGGCGAGTTAAACATGTGGCAGAAGTCAAACTACATCGTTATAGATGCTTTAAGGAAGCAATTCCTCCAGTGGCGTGGCTTGCCTGAATCCGTGAAAAACAAGTATAAGGTGATGAAAAATGAGTAATAAGAAAACCACGTATGGGAAAGGGTTAACATTAAGGGTGATGCTTGTAATCCTGTATTCCGGCGTATTCCTAATGCCGGCAGTCATATTTTCCACCCTCACGTCTGGAGTAAGTGTTGGAGGAAGTGTTAGCTTCGTAGTTGCTTTTCTCGCGATCGAGCTTGCAGCACTCATGGGCTCGTCTTTAAGCAAGCAGGAAGTATTCATACTGTGGAGCTGCAGCGGGGTTGCTGCAACCGACGTGATCTTTCTCTCCCTGCTGCAGAACCTGTATTTCAGATCAATCTCTTCAGTAACCTGGCAGTTTAAATCCCTCGATACTTCTTTACCACTGCCTTTAGCTATTCCAGACTGGTTTGCACCCCCTCCGAACTCCCCGGTGCTCCTGCTCAGGACTTTCCTTCATCAAGACTGGTTGTTGCCGATAGCCGTAACACTAACAGGATGGATACTCTCCGGGAAAGTTATAGACTTAGCACTTGGCTTCCTATTCTTCAAAATATATTCCGACGAGGAAAAACTTCCTTTTCCAATGCAGGAAGTGACTGCTCAAATGATTCTCACCCTTCCCGAGGAGAAATCGAGCAAGAAGAGCATGCTGACCATCACGGCTCTAATAGCGTTTGTTTACAATATCCTGCTTTACGCAATACCCTTCGTAACATCTTTTTCAATAGTTCCGATTCCTATCCCCTGGATGGATTTCAGTAATGCTTTTGAATCCTTCCTACCGGGTGCCACGTTCGGCATCGCAACAGATCTGCTCACGTTCGCCTCAGGCTTTATAAGCCCTTTGAACGTGGTTGTCTCCATGTTCATCGGATCATTCTCATTCTTCTTTATAGGTAATTACTTTGCCACCAGATTAGGTTTGTTCGCGTGGACTCCAGGCATGAATCTAAGCATGCTTTACCAGCGTTCAATTCTCTACGTTTGGGCATATCCGAATATTGGTCTAGCTATAGCTGCAGCTTTAATACCTATAATAACTAGGCCGAAGTATCTAGTAGGCGCGTTTAAAAGCCTCTCAAGGTTTTCATCCTTATCTAGCGAGAAGGGAGAACTATCCCTGTTAACGGTTTTCCTTCTCTACCTCGGTTCCAGCATTATAATAATTTTAATCGTAATGATGCTAACAGGGTTCCCACTGTATATCGCCATACCTTTCATACTCGGATGGTCCTTCATATCGTCAATGATTTCAACTAGATCGGTTGCAGTCTCCGGGTTTCAAGTCACAGTGCCGTATGTCCGCGAGGCTTTAATCTTAGCCAGCGGATATAATCATGTCGACATCTGGTTCGCCCCCATGGGGAGCTCAGGGGGTGCAGCATGGTGGGCAAGCTGGTTTAAGCTGAGCGACCTGTTGGAAACAAACTACAAGGATATTATTAAAGGACAAATATTTGCTTCAATCGTCGCCATAGTGTTCTCCTTTATTTACGTATCCTTGTTCTGGAGCATTTCTCCAATACCGTCACCCCTATACCCTGCTGTCGACATATACTGGCCGGTTAACATTTTAATGTCAGGCCTATGGATAACAGGCGCGATAAGCACTGGGAATGCTGTTCAAACAATTATCGGCACCACACTCGTAGCCACAGCGGTTTCCTTACTCACAGAGTTTCTTAAAATACCGTTCTCACTGATAGGTTTTCTCATCGGTACTTCTTCACCTATTCCGACAAGCGTTACAGCAATTCTTGGAGCAATCTTCGGCGTAGCGCTCAGAAGGTTTAAGGGGGAAAACTGGTATAGGGAGAATAAGTCTGTTATTGGAGCAGGGCTCTTCCTCGGGTCCAGCCTAGCCATAACCATTGGTGTTGCCTCAGCAATGATATTAAAAGGCGGATGGTCTCTTCCATATTGATTTTCAGCTTTTACCGTAATTATTTTTCATCTTTTCAAGCTGAAATGAAAAAAAATGTATTCAGCTTCACAAAAAATAAAAACGGATTTCTGCGGAAACGGGAATCGTAAGGATAATGACTGTGGAAGAGAGGCTCCTTAGAAAAGCACTTGATCACCTTGAAAAACATAGAGGCATGAGGAGAAACGAGACTGATGATATTTTTGAAAGAAAAGCGCTAATTGTTTCGGAACAAGACATTTTAATGAGAAACTACCCAAGAAAGCACCCGAAGCTCGCATTCAATCCAGGCGCTCTCCTTCAAGGAGAAGTTCTGCATGTTTTCCCGCGGCTAATTTTCGACTATTACACTTACACGTCAAGCATAGGCAGGTTCTCCATAAATGTGGAAAGCTTGATTAACGGTGGCCTCAGCCTTCCTGTTGAAACGGACATCGTGATGTGGCCGAAGCTCCTCTGGGAATTCAGGGGCTGCGAAGACCCTCGTGTTTTTAAACAAGATGGAAAAATGCTTATGCTGTACACCGGTTATGGTTATTTCTTAGAAAAGGATACGCTGAACACAAGCATCGTGCAGGCGTTTGCAGAGTTTGATAACGGTTTCTCAATAACAAGTAGAAAATACTTTAAAATAAAATCTATGAATGAGGACTATTTCATTCCGAAAAGCAACAAGGATTCCGCCTTCTTAAAAGTGAATAGTGAAGAAGCCGTTATTCTGACCCGCCCCCTGATAGGAAGCGTTGAAGTAGGCTGGAGGGCTGATGCGAATTTGAATGAAGCCGTAATGTATGAAAAAACAATGGAACCGTCTCTGCCTTTCGAGAATTGGGAGTTTAAAGTAGGCTGGTCGACAAACGCTATCCGGCTTTCCTCTAACGAGTTCTTGGTTGGTTGGCACGGCATTGTTAAAGAAGACTATTCATACAGGAATGGTTTAGCAATTCTCGACAACGATGGTCGATTACTAGCTGTAAGCAATTACCTGCTTGCCCCAAAGGGAGTGAGTGAGGAGTATGGTGATAGGCCTCACGTGATATTTGGCAACGGGCTGGTTTCCTACAAGGAGAGCCTTATCTGGGTTGGTGGTGTCAGCGATTATGCAATAGGATTCTTCGTCACGGAGCTTGAGAAAGCCTTGGGAAAATTGAAATGGGTTAGCGGATAGTCTACAATACGCGTCAGTTCAGAACAATCATGTAATACGTATCTCCATGACCCATAAATTCCTGGGTTTTTCCGTCGAATAGGCTTGTATGAACCTCTTTCACCACCTTGCCCTCCTCGTTTAATTGTAAAATTTTCAAAGGCTGTTTCCTCTCATCAAGATAAATAATTCTTGCTTTGAAGGGATAGTCCTTCGTCCCGGATACTTTGAAGACAACCTTTCCGTTTTCTTCAGAATGAAAAACGAGAGGATACTCCGTATAAAGTATAACTTTCCCATTGTTGAAAACATTGTACAGCCCGGTTGCAATCTCTATCGGATACCCTGCGCCATATATTTCTTGGCCTACTTGACCTGATTTCTTCCAACCGAACATGAGGTCTTCAAACGGAATATACCAGGATGGAACAAGCTCGCCGCAAGCCGTTTTTTCAGCAATCATTTCTCCCGGATATTCTGGAGGCATGGTGTATTGCGCTTTATATTTCAGAAGCTCGGCTACGAGTTTTTTAACATGCTTTGGAAGACTTTTTTCACCATTAGTGAGATATTCAAGCATATATCTAAAAACCTTTCCCTCTTCGCATGCAGCTACGTAGGATTCCGGCATAGCCATAGTTGAGAAAAATGTTCTAAAGTATTTCCCATAACCATATTCACACTCGAAGAATACGCTGTGCCTAATTATGTTGGCTAAGGGTATGTAACTGATTTTCAAATATTTCTCATCGTTTGTCAATTGATACAGCATTAAGGCGGCAACCGCACCCTCAGGCGTAGCAGTCATTTCATATGCATACTCGAAGCCTCTTTCCCCAATCCTCTCCACTGCTTTCTCAGCCTCCTCCAGGAACTTCCTATCGCCTGTTAACCTGTAGTACTGCAACATTAAGTATGCATAGACGCCTGTGACGTCGTATTCGTAAACAGGTTTTCCAGTACCCATAATATCGTGATACTCACCGGTTAAAATATCTACAAACTGGGGAAACACGTAGGAAACTTTTCTCCCCAGCATTGTAACAATGTTTCTACTCTTAAGAACCATTTCTCTAGCTACAGAGTTTTCCTCTGCCAAGTGACTGGTCCAGAGAATGGGGCAAACGAAATACCATGCGTCAATTACCAGCGGCCTCTTGTTTTCTCCTAATACTAAGCTTTCAAGTATACATCCCTCCCCGTTTCCATCTACGTTGGGTTTAAAAAAGTCTTGAAGACCTTTTTCAAGCCTCTCTATCAAATCGAGCCCTCTTCCGAACTTCTTATAGTATTTCTTAAGAGGAACAAGCACGTCTAACAGGGTTATTAGCTCTGCGTTTGATGACCTGGAATCCTTTACGTATGCCCTAAGATACTGCTTACCATTAATAGTCACCCAATTTTCAGGATGAAGAAGGTTTTCAATTTCTTTCGGAACTATTCCGGTTGCCCAGTCCACATATGTTGTTTCAGGCTTATCGATTTCATCGTATATTTCAGAGAACATCTCCAGGAAAAGCTCGCAGCATTCCACGTTATTCTCCGGTTCTACGGGAGCAAGATATAGAAAACTGTCCAGAATCGTTACTTCCACACCGGGAGGGATTTCTTCACTGATCGGAATTTTATATCCAAACTTTAAAATGCTGTTGAAACTTTTATGGTCAAAATCGATGCGGCGAGTAGGGTAATAACTTATCCACGGATAGGATAAG
>Ga0272449_1000951_pt1 | contig 31817 bp, 33 predicted proteins | sample YNPCB0241_FD_198679 | JGI IMG/M metagenome (GOLD analysis project Ga0272449, IMG submission 198679) | Hot spring sediment microbial communities from Yellowstone National Park, WY, United States - YNP-CB-024-1 | ecosystem: Environmental > Aquatic > Thermal springs > Hot (42-90C) > Sediment... | reverse complement strand
AGTCTCAGCGATTATTTCTGCATTTTGCCTTTTGGGCTTTTAGGAAACCGCCCACCTTTTTAATGACGAATTAAAGCAATTTAATGCGCGCAAAAACCGTTATTTTAACCTTTTTCGTTAGTTGATGTAAATTATTTGTTAACAAGGATAAATTTTATTAACATCTTTTGTTTATTTATATCTATAGAGGGAGTTTAAAATGAGTTCACAAAAACGGTATATAATAGAATGGTTAAACACCTACGCTAACTCTAATACTCGCCGTGTGTTTTTAGCAGGTGTTAAACATTTTCTGGTTAGTGTATATGGAGATAAAGCAGCCGAAGACTTTGAGAATTTAGGAGACCAATATATTAAGGAGTGTAAAAGTGGAGGTAGAGACTGGTTCAAGGACTTATTAAAATATGCTGCTGACCTTCACGGGAAACCTCCTAAATCTGCAAGAGCATTCATGTCCGGAGTGAAAAGCTGGCTTGAATACTGCCTGGACGTGGAGCTGTCGCGCAAGCAGAGCAGGCTTATTCTGGGAAGACTGCCTAAAGGCCAGAGAGCGAGAACCGAGGAGGCCGAGTTAACCCGGGAAACTCTGCGCAAGATCCTAGCCCACGCGGACGTGAAGGGCCGTGCCCTATTCCTTTTCCTGGCAAGCAGCGGAGTGCGTGTAGGCGAAGCCCTGCAACTGCGGCTTGAAGACGTAAACTTAGCGGTGGACCCGCCAACCGTGACTGTGCGCGGCGAATACACGAAAAGCGGCGACACCTACACAACCTTCATAAGCAGCGAAGCCCGCGAAGCGCTGGAACAGTGGCTGCGCGTTCGCGAAAGCTACATCCACAGTGCGGCAAACCGTGGGCGCGGATTAGGCAGAACCAAACGCATGCAGGACCCGAGGCTTTTCCCGTTCAGCCAAGGTGTAGCCGAGCAAATGTGGTACACAAGCATTGAGAAGGCTGGCTTAAACAGCAAAGACGAATCCACAGGACGCTATAAACTGCACGTGCACATGCTGCGCAAATGGTTCATAAGCCAGGCGAAGATAGCGGCTCCTGAAAGCGTTGCGGAAAGTTGGGCTGGCCACAGCGGTTATCTTGATGAAGCTTACAGGCGGTACACGCGGCAGCAGCTTGTAGACTTCTACAAGAAGGCGGAATCCTACCTGCTTATACACGTGCCTTCAGACGTGCATAAACTTCAAACCAAAACACAAAAGGACATTCAGGACCTGCGCGACCAAATCGCAGACTTAACCCGGAAGCTTACAGACGCAAACGCTTTGGCGTTGAAGTTTATGAATGAAAACGCGGAGTTGAAGGCGAAGCTGGAAGATGTGGCGAAAGACGTTGAAGCGCTTAAACGTGTGGTCCAGCAGCAACTTGCCGCCTAACCCCTTCATTTTTTTCGTATGCAAAGTTAATCAAAATGTATCAAAGCGAACCAAAATGTATAATTCACGGTTGCAGCAAGCTTTTAGCCAATTAACCTCTTATGAAGACTGAATAACATTTTTGTATTACTTTATTTTTTAGTGGGGCTAAGAAGGATTAGCTACCTATATTATTGTGTCTCTGTTTTATGGTTTCTAAAATCTCCATATATAAATTGGGGTCTCTCCCTCTTGGATGGTTTCTATATAAGTCACGAAGAGTCCATGCTACAAAGTCTATTCTTTCTTCTGGTGGAGGTTTCCCACGTGTTACATTTCTACAAGCTCTTAATAGTCTTTGTTCAATATCGCTTGAGAAAAGATGGGAGCGATGGTCTAAATATCCATTCTTTAAGGCTTGAAACCAGTCTTCAAAGTCAGGTAGAAAGCTTTTGTCGGATAACATCATAACTTCTGGATAACCCCACAGATAAACAATTAATATTCTACTTTGATATGGTAGTTCACAAAGAGTTTCTAGTCCACCTCCATAATACTTCACCATAGTAATGGCTTCATCAACTCCACCTTTAATATTTGTTAAGTCCTCAAATGGGTCTAGAAGAAGGTTAAAGAAGGCATTCCACACCTCTTCATAGCTATTAAGATATCTTAAACCAAATCTTTCATCTCCTATTTTGCAACCAGATGGAAGCAGCTTCGTTTGGGCCAATCCAGATAAAATCAATCCGTGAAAGTCAAGGAATTGATCTAGAAGATTTTCACCGCCGCCAAGGAAAGGACGACCAGTATGCTTGAAGATTTCACCTCTAAGTTTTTTAACCTCCGCTTTCTTGTCAAACAAATATCTCAAAAACTCTTGTAAATTCGATTTTTGAATAAGTTCTTTCACTATACTAATAATTTGAAGTAATGCGTCTTCAGCTTTCATCCTATGTAATGCATCCTCGTTTCCTGTCTCCTTCCACTTTTGCTCCATCTCCATTTTAATTTTCCTTGCAAAATCTTCACATCTATTAACATCCTCTATCCAACATATAGGTTCCTTGCTAGAAATCTTGGATTGTACACCAGCCCAGTAAGCCCACAATAATAGTTTTTCAGCCTCCTCCTGTTTCTCTTCTGGATAAGTTAAAAGTGTCTCTATCATCCTTCGAGCAATCATCTCTGCTGGATTATTGAAATTAATAACTGCTGGACTAAAGAAAGAAGTAAGATGAGGAGAGTAATACTCATCATTTATTATTTCTGCAAATTCCGGTGAAGTTTTTCTAATTATTCTGGGTGTATATATAATATAGGGAGGGTCTGCATCTTCAAAAGAGGATAGGAAATATTGTTCTTCCATATTCTCTAATAATCCCTGTAGAGTTAAAATTGTCTGTTTGATGAAAAACTGTTGTGTTAGTCGATATTTGATGCGTCCATCCACAATTACCTTTTCCACAAGCCTCTCCCCCAGGAGCAATCCCAAATTTTCGGCAATCACCGGGTTTTCTATTTCTCGCTTAAGCAGGTTAGATACGCGGGTTTTTATTTCGCTGAAGCGCAAAGCTGGAGCATTCTGTAAAACTTGTATGATATATTTGTCAATTTCTCTTTTCTTCGGCATGGCCTTTCCCAATAATAAGTTGTTTTATAAGTATTTAAACGTTACCTATAAGATAACTTAGTAATCTAAAGTTTATATTAAAATTATCAACTTTTTTATTTCGAGGATGGAAATCTTGCAAATCGTGCTATTGGAAAAAGAGGAATTTGATGCTTACCTTGAGCTTGTGCAAGCAGCTCTAAAGCTGCTGCAAAAACATAAGGATGCTTGTGCAACCACAAAGAAAAGGGGGGCAAAAAATGTCCGATAATAGCACATTACCAGGCTGCTTTTCGTTGTTTCCTAGGGCACTACCACCAAATAACTGCTCAATCTGCCATTATCGTGAAGCCTGCAAAAAATATGTCAAAAAAGACGTGCTGAAAGAAATACTTGAACGTCTTGACCAGATAGAGCAAAAGTTACGGGGATAAGTGATGAGTGAAGAGGAGGTTCATTTATGCGTCCAATCCTACAAATTAAAATTCTCCCCAAGTATGCTCAAATAACTGTTGACCTGTGGCCTTTACCTCCGACCTTTGATATGGATAAGCAGCAACGGGAAGCCATTGTAAAATTAATTCACAACTACATTGTAAGCCACTGGAATCACTCTTGCGTGCGTAACCAATATTATAGTGTAGGAGCCGACTATGCAAGCTTTGTCTGCTTGAAGGAAGACGTGCTGCGGTTGAAGGCTGAGCTGGAAAAAATCGTTCTGGGGGCTTAAGCGTGAATTTGAAGATTCCTCCAATTATAGTTGACAATATTCCAAGTGAGCTTAAGCGGCGTCGTCAATGGATTTGTTGGCGTTATGAGGAGCGTGAAGGCGAAATAATTAAAGTCCCCATAGCACCATGGAACACAGGAGACAGCAGACCAGTAAACGTAACAGACCCTAACAACTGTGTAGACTTTAACACGGCTGTGGATTTCGCTGTTAAGAATGGGTGGGGTCTTGGCTTTGTATTCTTTAAAGGGGCAGGCATTACAGGAATAGACATAGACAAACTAGACTCCTCCACACAAGAGTACATTCAAAAAGCGGACAGCTACTGTGAATATTCTCCAAGCGGTGTAGGCGTACATATTTATGGTTTCGGCGAGCTAAAGAAAGCTATTAAAAAGGATGGAATAGAAGTTTATAGTGATGCACGATTCTTCACGGTGACGGGGGAGAAACTTCCCTCTTCCCCTACAGCGCTTAACAACATTCAGCATGTTTTAGACTTAATACAAGCGAGATATAGTGAAGCTTCCGACTCCTCTATTCCCGCAAAGATTGATTGGAGCAGCTACAAGAATAAATTAGGATACACTCTTTCGGAGATACGTAGAAAAAACTCTAAGTTAGATAAGCTTTTAGATGGAGTGGATGAGGGTTATCCTAGCCCATCTGAAGCAGACATGGCTTGTTTGTCTATTCTACTGCACTGGGGATATACACGTGAGGAAGCTGTGGAGATTTTAAAAGGATTCAGGTATCGTGATAAGCTGTTGCGTGATGACTATATTCAGCGGACGCTTGAGAAGATAGGTGAGGTTGAAACAGTTAAACCTAAAGTTTCAAAGGAGAAAGAAGAAGAGAAACAGAAACTCCACATGAAGCTTTTTGAGCACAGAGGTTCCATGCTTCTGTACACACTGCCAGCCTCTAATATATATTCCTCTGGATCAAATTTTAACCTTTCCATTTTAGGCTCCTTTTTCAAAAAGGACTCTTCGATTTTCCTCTTCAATACCGATATACCTTTTAACTCCATAGATTCTGAAATGAAGCAGTTTTTAGAGGTGCTTCCGCAAAAATATCTGGTTAAAATAGTCGATTGTGTTTTAACTGTTCAAAATAAGCTTACATTAACTAAAGTCGATTTTAACCAGTTATTTTCACAAAAGGAGCAAGATTTAATAGCTTTCTTAGAAAACTGTGAAGTTAAAAATCCGCAGGGTATCGAAGAAGCTTCTGCAAGACTCGAAATTGAAAATAAAGCTCAAATTGAAAAGGTTAAAAATTACCCTGTAGGAATAAGGGAAGAAGTGTTGTCTCTTGTTTTAAAGCTTTACGATCGACTCCGATACTACTACTATCACGAGGATGAGAGAGTCTATAAGGCTCTAGTCACATGGATTCTGGGAACGTGGCTCCACCAGCTTTTCCCCATCTATCCACACTTGATACTTTACGGACCCCGAGAAACTGGGAAAGGCACAGTGCTCAAAATAATCAACAACTGCTGCCACACACTTTCAGAGTGGATTATCCCATCGGAAGCCGTATTATACCGAGCTATTGAACTACTTCAACCTGTGGTTTTAATGGATGAAGCTCAAGCATCCTTCAAAGACAATCCAGCAATAGCGATGATTTTTGAAGTGAACGAGAAGGATAAAGCTGTACCACGAATGGAGAAGGAAGGTGAAAAACAGGTAGTTAGAAACTATTACGTGTATTCTCCTAAAGCTTTAGCTACAAGAGAAGAAATCTCCGCAATGGAGAAAGGAATAACCATCATCACAACAGAAGCCCCCAAAAATATTCCTTACGCTAAACGCTGGAGCGAAATAGACGATGACCCCGCGTGGAAAGAGATAATCATAGGCTGCTTAGAGTTTGCTTTACTATATTGGCCTGAAGTATTAAAAGCGTACAATGAGTTGACACCGACAGAGAACCTTTACGGGAGAGACTTCCAAATTTGGCGTCCACTACTCGCCATAGCTAAAATCATTGGAATATATGATAGTCTATTAAAGTACGCTGAAGAGGTAACACTAGAAAAAAGAGCTGAACGCTCAGCAAGAGACATTGAAGACGTTTTATTAAAGCTACTTATTGAAAACTCACAGGAAGACGAGGATATACTGAAAATTTACCTTTACCAAGCTGTGGAGCTTCTCCAGTCTGAGATAGGTGAAAACATTATTAGAAGTCCACAGAGGGTGAGGGGAGTGCTGAAAAGGTTAGGTTGCATCGTAAAAGAGGACAAAGACAAACTGGGCAGATTCTATTATATTAACATCAAAGCTGTGGAGGCTAAAGCTTCACGTAGAGGAATCAAAGCCGAAAGAGGAAAATCTACACTTGAAGCAACTGATGGAAAGAAGGAGACTCCTTGGGGTCCACTTGAACCGGATAGAGGAGAGGAATAGTTGGGGGAAATTGGGTTGGGGTGGCTCACAGTGATGGGGGAAAGCGATGTGCAAGCTGCTAAAAAATTTGGGATTGAAAGGTGTCCACAGAGGTTTCTTCTTTCCTCCTTTCCCTCTGTGGATTCCGAAAATGTAGAGTGGAGCCTAATGTCCCAACCCAACCCTAAAAGCACGGGAAATGGAAAGTGTTTAAATAAGTTTAAATTTGGAGGTTGATATTATAAAATGAATGAGGAAATCTATATTGCTACTCTGTGCCTGTGCTGTTTCGTGATTGGAATGTATGTCCGCGAGAAGATTGAGGCTTTGATTAAGCGTAGAAGGAAGGGGGAAGCCTAAAATGTGTTTGAGGATGGAACGCTACGAACTCCTTTATAGAAGTAAGAGGAAGGCTGAAAATAGCCATCTACCTTTAATCCACAGCTTTTTAGGCAAGCGTGTCCGCGTTAAAGTTAATGATGGCTTAACTGTGGAAGGCGTGCTTGTCAGATACCAAAACGAGGATAAGGCGAGGCATTTGCCTAACGTTTTGATTCTCAAGGACGGAAACAGCTACTGCGTTTTGCGCGGAAATTTCCAACATATAAGCGAGGTGGCAAAACATGAACGTTAATATTTTCCATGAATGGTTTGTTTTTGTTACAGCTTTGCTTGGCATAATTACAGGCTACTGCCTATTTACGCTTAGACGTTGGGACGTTGCCTTCATGCTTTTTCTACTTTGGTTCTGTCTGGTTCTCTTCGAGTATTGGCTTCAGGACAGGGAGTTTGAACGTTGGAAACGGAAGGTTTTTGGTCAATGAGCAAGAGTAAAACATTAAATTGCCCAGAATGCGGCTGCGCAATGCGGCCGTTTAAGCGTGGACGCTACGAATGTGTAAATCCTAAATGCTGTGTTATTGAGGTTCGCGTACACAAATATAAAAATCAAGTCTTGAAGGAGGCGAGGATATGAGTGGAGAAAATGTGGAAGAGGAAGAGGTGAAAAGCGAAGAAGACACAGCGCTTGAAGAGACTCTTGTCGCGGCGATCAGAGCACCACAACGGGGAGACTTAGAGCAAATTCTCGCCTCAAACCTCGCCGCAGCGGTCTTCGCTCAGCCGCTGGATAAAATTCGCATGGTCTTAGAGGCTTTTATGCTCTTACCCGAAGAGGAACAGCAAGTGGTTGCCACGGGGGAAGAGGAAATCCAATATATTAAAGGGCTCTACGAGGTTACCGTTAGCCTTTCAAACGTTGTGGAGCTTGAACCTCCAATCCCCCACATGCGTGGAAGATACGCTTCTGTTCCGTGGAGCTTCAGCATCACACAGGCGGATAGATATCTTAGTCTTTTTGTAAACCGCATCTGGGAGTTCGCCCAAACTGAAGAGTGGACAGAGTTCTTTAGACAAGTTAAAACCACAGACAAAAATACAGAGGAGGGAAAGGAACTGTGGAATGCTTATCTTCGCGAGTTTGCAGGGTTCCTGTGCAGTGGCTTAGCTTCTTTAAGTGTGGTTCAACAGGTGAAAAGCGAATTCATAATTAAAACCATGCCATACGCTAGCCAACTGCTCCGTGAAATCTTCAAACGCTACATCAGCAAGGAAACATGGGAGACAATGCTGTCTGTGATAGGTGGAGGCAAAGCTAAACCTAAAGGAGGAACTTCTCAACTGTGAAGATAGGCTGGCTTTATGGAAATGAAACTGTAAATTGGAGCCGTCCATACGTATGGCTTACGTTAGGTGTTCGTGGAGCAGGTAAATCAAGTTTTTTAGAGCATCTAGCTGAACAGCATCTGCAGAATGGAAACTGTGTTTTAGACTTGTTTGCTTGTAGAGCAGGTGAAAATTTAGCGTGGTTGCGCTCAAAATGGGCTAAAGAAAAGCGTATTCTGCTTCTTTCAGATGAAAACGCCATAGTTGAGGCTCCAGATAGTGTTTCTATAAAACCATACACAAAGCTGAGCCTCTCAGACTTCACGGAGCATGACATAATCATAAATTCATCTCCACTTTATCGAAGCTTAGATGCAGAGTACATGAGCTGTAACTTTATTATTGACAAGCTTTGGCATAGGCTTCATTGGAAACGTGCAATCTTCACAGTTTGCAGAGAGGCAAGTTCCCTTATGTACAGTAGATTAAAGGTTGTGGAAAATCAGCAGGCTGCCAAAGCTTTCCTAATATATTGGCTAAGAGAGTCAAGACATGTGGGATGCAGCCTCGGCTTAGACAGCGTTCGCATGACAAGCTTAGATGTGGATGTCCGCTCACTCGCAGACTTTACAGTTTTCAAAAGCCAAGGCTCAGGAGGTTTACCCCGCGAACTGTGGTTTATCTACCGCTATGTGCAACCAAGCTTTCTGCAGAACATGAAGCCTGGACAGTTTGTCATACTCACACGGAAAGGACACATAGGTGTAGGAGTGTTCCCCTACCCTGCGTGGCATAAACTGGAGGGTGAAGATATCTTAGCTAAACTCCACATCAAAGTCACATTTGAAGAAGTCCCTGAAAAACCTATGGATAGAGGCACATTTAAAACTGTTGGAGACATTGAACACGCAAATATAGTGGTAGCATATGTTGAGGAATCTGGTGGTATGGATAAACTTTCAGTTAAATTTCACAGAAGCCCCCGCACAGTTAACACTGTGATTAGTAAACATAACGAGAACATAGAGAAGATAGGTTACTGTCCCATGTGTAGAAGAGCTAAAAGTGAGTATAGTGAAGTTATAGCTCAGAAAAAACGACCTGGAAGACAAAAACAATATGTGGAGGAACAGATAATTAAAATTTAAATATATATGATTTTCAATATCCTCCTATAAAGGAAAATTAAAAATGTGTAAATCAAATAAAATGTTAACTTTCTTGCCAACAAAAAATTTATTGATGTTAACAGAAAAGCCAAGCCAAACTTTTTTAAAATAAAAAGGGGTTTGCGGGAGAGGTCTCCTGAGTTTTTATCCCGCTCAAATAATAAAACTTTAGGTTCCATAGGACTTAGCATACTAACTAAGAGCATGACTTAACATATAAATTTAAAAATTAACAGCACCTAAATATGAAGGAGAGAGTAAACCAGTATAGATCTCATGTCATTGTTGATACAGATTGTGGTAAACGTCATAGTGCTTGCTCCAATACTTTGGCTTTCTGGAAGAGCGCTTGTAGGCAAAGATAAGGCAAAATTTACAGACGCCGTCTGGATAGTCGTTTTAGGTGTGGTCTTAAGCGCGATTGTTAACTTTTTCGTCAGCGGCTTAATTGCCGCAGTAATTATGTTTATAGTTTGGCTGGCGCTGATTAAGCACTTCTTCGACTGTGGATGGCTAAAAGCCTTCATCATAGCTGTGCTTGCAGTGATAATCTTCATAATAATAGTTTCAATACTTGCCATAATCGGGATTGGGATATTGGCACTCGGATTCTAGAAGCCGCTCAGCATTCCCTTTTTATTTTTAAAGTATGCTTGAAAAAGAAGGAGTTGCGGGATAAACCTCCAGCTCTTGTAATTCCGTCAAAAATAGTAAAGGCTGTAAAAGTGTAAATTTTAAGAGTAGAATATGAAATAAACAGCACTTAAAAGCGAAGCGGATTAGATGAAAACCGAGATGCTTGCCCTTAAAGTTTTTAGGAATTTTCTTAGATTTAAAGCTGGGAAGGCTGCACCCCTTTTTGCCTCTTTTAGCGTCACAGGCCGCTGTAACATGCGTTGCTATTACTGTGATTGGTGGAGAAAAACCGTTCCAGAATTATCTACCGCGAAGGCTTTGAAGGTTATAGACAATGTTTGCAGTTCAGGCGTAGCTTTCTTTGATTTTAGCGGCGGCGAACCACTGCTTCGCGGAGACTTGGCTATTCTCGCGAAAAGGGCTTCATCCCACAACTGTCTAGTAAGCATGAACACCAATGGAACCCTCTTGAAAAGCGCTAAAGCCTCAAAAATTGCAGACGCCTTCGACGTAGTTGTAGTTTCCCTCGATGGGCCTCCAGAAATTCATGATAAGATTAGGGGCGTAGCTGGAACCCATCTGAAGGCATTTGAAACCATAAAGTTTCTTAAAGCCCACGGCGTTAGGGTTGGAGTTAACAGCGTCGTTTCCCCTTGGAGTATTAAGGCTTTACCGCGGTTCATAGAGGAGCTTCGCTCTTTTGTGGACTTCGTTCAAGTGCAGCCTATTCATCCTTACCCTCCTCCTCCAGAGAATAAGCCGTCGTCAGAAGAAATTTTAGGGCTTCAAGAATACTTGTTGAGGCTTAAAAGTGAAGACCCAGGCTTTTTGGCTGTGCCTGAAGATTTTATTCGCGGTTTTGGGCTTTTCTTTGAGGGTAAAGCGCCTAAAATTTGTCACGCTGGAAAACTTTATGTGGCCATTGACCCTTCTGGCAGGCTTTTGGCGTGTGCTGCCAGAGGCGATATTGTGCTTGGCAATGTCCTAGAGCATTCAGCCGCTAAACTTTTAAGAGGTGAAGCTGAGGGCGATTGGCGGTTTAGGATTGCTTCTTGCCTTGGATGCTGGCTTGAATGCACAGTTGGAGTTTCCATGACTGTTGAAAAACCCATAAAGGAAACCTTGCATATGGCGGGTTATATTAGGCAATTATAGGCTTAAAGGATAAGCATGCTTTTAAGGAAGAGGACTGTTTCTTTAGAAAGGAAAGGTTTGAGGTGCTTAATTGGGTAAGAAAAAGGTCATAAGCGAAGAAGAACTAAGCGAAATGGTGCTTCCCACGGAAAATGATGTTTTAGGGGTAGCTGTAAAGCTTCTAGGTTTTGACCGTGTTCTGGTTAAATGTCAAGACGGACATGAGCGTTTATGCCGCATAAGGGGTAAAATGAAAAGGCGAGTTTGGATCCGCGAAGGAGATGTTGTTCTGGTTTCTCCATGGGATTTCCAATCCGACGCGCGTGGCGATGTGGTTTGGCGGTATACCCACGCGCAGGCGGAGATGCTCCGTAAAAAAGGCTATTTAACCATTTAAAGGCGCGTGAGGAAAACCCATTTGGCGTTTCGGAAACATGTTGAGAAAAAGCTTCAGAGAGCGGAAAAAAGCTACGAGATTGAGCAGTTGATGAAGGAGAAGCGCAGCGAAGAGTACGAAGTCTTGGAAGAGGTTTTCGACCGCTCAACTCTCATGGTTATCTACGACTTTTTGAACAGTGGAGTTATAGATAGAATTTTCGGCGTTGTCAAGGCTGGAAAAGAAGCTAGGGTTTACTGGGGTAAAAATAAGGAAGGAAAAGAGTTAGCCATAAAAATCTACTTGACAGTCTCAGCGGAATTTCGAAAAGGAATGCTAAAGTATATTGAAGGCGATCCCAGATTTAAAGGCGTGAAACGAGACACACGCTCGCTGATTTTCGCATGGGCTCAAAAGGAATTTAAAAACTTGGAGCAAGCCATAGCTGCAAAAGTTAGAGTGCCAAAGCCTATCGCCGTAAAAAATAATGTGCTTATAATGGAGTTCATAGGGCGAAACGGCGTAAGCGCTCCATCCCTGAAGGAGCAATATCCGAAAAACCCTGAAAAAATTTACAAGACCCTTATAAGTTACCTTAAGCGGCTTTACCAAAGGGCGGAGCTTGTCCACGGAGACCTAAGCGAGTACAACATTATGATTTGGAAAGGTTGCCCAATAATTTTTGACATGTCGCAGGCTGTGCCCCTATCCCATCCCATGGCAAGTTTTCTCTTAAACAGAGACATCGCTAACATCAATAGGTTTTTTAGCCGTTTAGGAGTTGAAGTTTTACCTGCAGAAGAGGTTTATAGGAGGGTTACTGGCGGTGGCTCAGCCTAATACCTTTGTGAGGGTTCCAAGAGAACGTGTCGGCGTATTAATCGGGCAAGGCGGAGAAACTAAGAAAGCTATTGAGAAGATGCTTTCGGTTGAGCTTCAAATAGAAAGCGACACAGGCGGCGTCACAATCACTCTGGCTGAAAATGTTGAAGACCCCTCAGCCCTTTTGAGGGCTAAAGATGTTGTAACCGCCATTGGAAGGGGTTTTTCGCCGGAACACGCGTTTAGGCTTATTCACGATGAGGACGCGGTTTTAGACATTATAGATTTGCGCACCATCTTTGGAAGGTCTGAATCAGACATAAAAAGGGTTAAGGGACGCATAATCGGGATGGAAGGCAAAACGCGCAGAATAATCGAAGAGCTGACGGACACTAGCATAGCTGTTTACGGGCATACGGTAGGCATTATCGGAAACATCGAGCACGCTCAAGTGGCAAGGGAAGCCGTCCAAATGCTTATTCAGGGAAGCCAACACGCAACAGTCTACAAGTTCCTCCATAGAAAACGTCGAGAACTGAAAAAAAGCATGCTAGAACTATGGGAGAAACCAGAAGAAAGTTAGCTCTTGGAAGTTTTGCTGCTTTTCCATATGCACATGATTGCTTTCGGCTTGCAGAATGAAACACATGGTGGAGTCTTTTCTTCAGGTTTGCACGGTGAGCAAGTGTATTTAATTTTTTTACGGTGTTCCTCCTTCACAGTGGCCAACTGCTGCTCTTCAATATCCACCATCATGGTAACTATTTCCAACGCCTTTTGGGGACAATGTTTAACGCATTCGCCGCAGCCATTGCACTTTTCAGAGTCAACAGCTATATAGTATTCGCCCGACCCATCCATGTATCCATAATAAGTGATTATTAGGCCTCAACCCCTGTGCGTTTAGTTTTTCTTCGCCTTTTCGTGTAAGGCTTTGGCTAAGAGCGCTGCGCCTATGGCTCCTGCAGCCATGGGGTCTCGTCCGTTTTCCTCCCATTTTGGCGCTGGAAGAGGCTTGACGCCAAGTATGTTTTCTATCCTCGCTACTATCCCTATGTTTTTTGATTGGCCGCCTGTAATTACAAGGTCTTTTTCGCAGCCTACCCTTTCAAGAAGGTTGCACATTCTTATGGCCATGGCCCGCATGTAGGCGGCTAAAACCTTTTCTTTTGGCCATCCTCTACGCAGCAAGTCCATGGCTTCAGTTTTTGCGAAGGCTACGCATGTGCAGCTTACGGGGTCAGGTTCTTCATTAACTTTCAGCGAGGCTGCTCCCATCTCTTCTATGGGTATTTTTAATAAGTCAGCCAGTACTTCCATGCCTCTGCCTGTGCCAGCCGCACATTTGTCGTTCATAAGGAAGGCTACCACCTTGCCTTTTTCGTCGCATCTTATGGCTTTTATATCCTGACCGCCAACATCAAGTATTGTTCTAACTGTTGGACCCCAAATGTAGTTTGCGCCCTTTGCATGGCAAGCTATTTCTGTTAGGGTGCTGTTGGCCATGGGAACGTTAACTCTTCCGTAGCCTGTTCCCACTATGTAGTCTATTTCGCTTAGTTTCAGCCCAGTATCCTCTAAAGCCCAGTCCAAAACTTTTTTGGCGCTGTCCGGACTGTTTGAACCTGTTCGCATTATGCTTACTGAATAGATTTCGCCGTCAGCCATTATCACTGCCTTGGAGCTTACTGAGCCTACATCAACGCCGGCGGTGATTACCTCTGCGTTTCCAAGCTTTTTGTTAGGAGCTACAAAGTGGTATTCACGCCATCTCCAATATTCTATGTTTTCGCTTTTCACTTTTGCATCTCTCCGACTTTTTCCATGGCATAAAGAGCGGCTCCAAGGGCTCCAGCGAACTCCGGGTTTTCAGGTATTAGAACTTCTGTTTCAAGCTTCCTTTTTAGGGCCGCGGCAAATCCCACATCTTTGGCTACGCCTCCAACCAGCACGACATCGGGGTTTAAGCCTACCCTGTGAATCATAGAAATTATTCTTTCAGCCAACGCGTCGTATATGGCTCTTGCTATCTCATGTTTAGGCTCCTGCTTGTGGATTAGGCTTACCACGTCGGATTCTCCGAAAATTACGCATGTGGCGCTTATCGAAACTGTGCCATTAGCGTTTAGAGAAAGCGCTCCCATATCTTCAACTTTAACCTCTAAAGCTCTGGCCATGGCTTCGATAAAAGCTCCTGAGCCGGCAGCGCATCTCTCGTTTAACGCAAAGTCTAAGACGTTTCCTTTCTCGTCGCATTTTATAACTCGCGCCTCTTCTGCACCCACATCTATAACCGTTCTAGCAGAAGAATATAGATAAACTCCAGCCTTTGCATCAGCCGCTATCATGCTGACTTTACTATCAGCGCGTGGAGCCATTTCCACTCCAACACCCGTTGCGGTAACATGTTCAACCTCATCACTGCTTATTTTGGCTTTTTTCAAGGCTTCTTTGAAGGCTTTTTCAGCTGCTTTTCCCGGTTCAAAACCTGATGGAGTTAAACTGCGGGCCAAGATTTCGCCGTGTTTTAAAATGACGACTTTGACGTTTTGCACACCCATGTCTATTCCAGCAGTTATCATATGTGCTAACCATCCCTTCAAATTTCAACCCTAGATTTCAACATTTCCAAGAAGGCTTCAACTCTCGTCTTTATTTGCCCTGTGTCCTCCCTTGTGTAGTCCGTGTCCAAATAGTAGACAGGCACATTCAATTGGTCAAGGGCCTTCTTTATTCGCATGTATTCCATGGCGTATAGCATGCACCCACGGACAACATAGTAGATTACACCGTCAACTCTGAACTCTTTAACCTTGCTGACTAGCCAGTTAACTCTGTTTTCATTTCCGTCTTCCGATGTGAAGCATGGGCATGTGGAAGGAAGCAGATATCTTTCAGCCACGGCGTTAAACATGTCGTCCATGTTCCATTCGTCTACTCCTACGGGGTCGTATAGGAAGCGGTCTCCTGAACAGAGTTCATCCACCACTATTACTCCTTGTGGATTAGCTTCTTCAATAAGGTTGGGAAGTTTCCAGTTGTCAGGCCAAATTATAGGCGTGCCAGTTATCATAACTCTTGGGGTGTCAAGGGGGCAAGCCCAAGCTTTTTCCTGTGCTCTTTTCTCAAGTTCACTGCATAGTTCTTCAGTCTTTCTGGTCCACCTTTCTATGTCGTCCCACATACTTGTCTGGTTAACCAGCATGGCGTCTCTTCCCATTATAACGGGGTTTCCTTTTCTTACATCTTGGAGTTTGCGGAAGGCTTTTGCTGCTTTATGCATAAGCTCTATGGCTGACCTCAGCTTTTTGCTTGTTATCTTTGTTCCAGTTAGCTTCTCGATATTGTCTTTAAGCGTTTTTAGTTCTTCTTTCCAGAAAGCCATGGACTGTTCTGAATCCTTTATTCTTGGGGGGCAAATGGTCCAGACCGGCTTGTAATCGCCTAAGATTTCACTTAGTTTGGTCATTCCATCACATGTGAGCGTAGTTATTAATGCATCGCTTAGTTCGAGGTATGGGGATAAGTCTATCATTTTTACGCCTATTGTTGACCTTATAACTGGGCAGACCTCAACGGGCACTATGCGGTTTCCAAGCTTTGCTGCATCATACCATCCTGAACTTACGCGTACTGGAATGGCTTCTGCAGCTAAAATCAGCTCGATGGGCGCGAACATGCAAGTATAGCCTATAACTTTTTTGCCTTCCTCTTTGGCTTCACGGATCTCTTTTTCCCTTCTACCGAAAAAGTTTGCGATTTCGTCGAAGTACTGCATGGCTTCTGGCCTGTTGTTCCATGTTTTTTTCATTCGTCCAATGTATTCAGCCATAATCTTAGTGGAAGTTGTCTTAATAGAGTTTTTAAGTTCTTCAACTTCTTTTTGGGAAATTTCTGGGATATACTTTTTCCCAACGCTTTTAGCTTCCATTTTTATTAGTATTCTCCTTTTTGTCAAGTCGGCTCCAAGTTTTAACACAGTTGAATATTTCAATTAATGGGTGATGAGGAAAATCGCATTTGGTTGTTGCTCGGTTTAACGGCATTCAATTGCTCTCGCCAATACTTTCCATAAATTGAATCAATAAAACTTTTAAAGCTTTTTATTTTGCTAGAACCAAAATCGTGAAGTACTAGTTTGGGAAGGTAATATTTTAAGCTTTCAGCGGCGGCTCAGCACTCAAGATCACAATCACTCGTTTTCAGCGGGGCCAGACTCTTCATCGCCTGCCATTCAAATTATACGATTATGCTGGATAAAAAGCTATAGCTTATGAGTGAGGTTAGTGGTGTTTTTAGATATTTTCTAATTATCCAATTACCTACCGAAATTTTAAGCTTTATGTTTACGTGTTTTATTTGAAGATTGCGCGCGCATTTCTTTAACCATATCAATAGTTTTGAAGAATGTAAGTATGGTTAGGCTTAAATGTTAAAGATTGTTTGCACATACCAAACAACGCCTTATAAACCCTACACTTTAAAACGTAATAGCCAAAATTAAAAAATTGTTCAACCCACCATAAGCCTTAAAACCCACACCTCCTTCAGTCTACATAACCTACAAGCTGTTTGAGTAACTCTGATAGAATACTTCGCTTTTCAGTGAAAAATTCTAATTGTTGCTGAAACCATGATCTTTTTACAATCTTCAACTTAAGGCTAAAACACATGAGTTTTAAACCGATATTTGAACTTATCCAGAGCTACCAACAAACGCGCACATCTTGAAAGCATGTTTAAAACGCTTGTTTTCTTTAACGCCAAGACGCTTCCTGAAAAGAAGAGGGCTCCAAAACATATAAGTGCAAGCAAAGATTCTGAGGGGAAGAACTGGTTTAGTGCTGCAGCTCTTAGGCATTGGCTCGAGTGGGTTAGAGGAAGAAGATATAAGGCGGTTTTAAGCGTTTCAGGAAGACCTTCAAGCGAAAAGAAAGTTCCGCTGAGGAAAGTCATAGGAAGCAGTATTATGGTGCTGAAAGTGTTCATGTCTTGATGAGATTTGACTAACAGGGCGACAAGGACTCCTAAGAAGGCAAAAACAAAGCATGAGATAATCAGCACTAAAACGAATAATGGCAGCGTGGGACTGGCGACAATTTTAGGTGAAATTATTAAGCCTGCAAACAGCAGAGCCGCAGAGCTTATGATGCCGCGTACCACGCCTATGAGAGTTTTGCCTATGACTATTGAAGAAACGTTAACTGGAGCCATCAAGTACTCGTCGAAACATTTGTAGAAAAGGCGGTCCACATGAAGCTTTGATCCCGAACCGTTAAAGCTGCTCGTCATAGCCGTTAGGGCAATTATTCCTGGCACAACAAAGTCAAGGTAGCTGTAGCCTTCAAAACTTATTCCTCTTCCAAGGCCGTAGCCGAAGGCCAAGAGATACAGTAAAGGGTTTATAAGACTTGTGGCTATGGTTCGAACCAGGTGGCGCCTCAAAACTCTTAGATCCGCCCAAAAAACTGTGTAAACATCTATTAACGCTTTCATTTAATCGCCAACTCCCGACCAGTCAATTCTAAGAAGACATCTTCCAAGTTTGACTCGCGCACAACAATAGTTTTAACAGTTGAAGGTAGACTTTGAACATATTGGGTGGCAGCCATTTTGTCAGGAAAATACTTGTAGGAAGCATTCCCATTCTCTATGACGGTTACCACCGTAAAAAGGCCTATCTTTCGACGTAACTCGAAAGGGTTGTCAAGGGCTATCAACTGTCCTTCATGGATTATTCCTACACGGTGACAGAGGGCTTCAGCTTCCTCAATATAATGTGTTGTGAGGAAAATGGTGACGCCGTCGGCGTTGAGGCGACGGATCAGATCCCACATGCGGCGCCTCGTATGGGCGTCCAACCCCACTGTAGGTTCATCCAAGAAAAGAAGTTTAGGCTTATGTATTAAGGAGCACGCTATCATTGTCCGCCGTTGCAGTCCGCCGGAAAGCTCATCTATGGTTCTGTCAGCATGTTCGGTAAGCCCCACGTAATCCAGCAGTTCAGCTATTCGCCTTTTACGTTCAGAAGAATCAAAATGATGTAGACGAGCGCGGAGCTCCATGTTCTCTCTTACAGTTAAATCCCTATCCAAGCTTAGATGTTGCTGCATCACCCCTATGGCTTCCCTAACCTTTTCAGGTTTCTCTACAACGTCAAAGCCGCCAACCCAAGCCCGCCCAAAAGTTGGCTTAGTCAAAGTAGTCAAAATGCGTATAGTGGTGGTTTTACCCGCCCCGTTAGGCCCTAAAAAACCAAAAATCTCGCCGGAAAAAACCTTTAAACTTAAATTTTTAACCGCCCAGAGGTCGCCGTACTTTTTAGAAAGGTCTTCAGTTGCTATGACTTCCTCCAATAGGCAGTCGCTCCTTCCTGCTTTTCCAATGCTTCAATAACTGCAAGCCTAGCAGTTACGCCTATAAGCTCGCCGATTTTTGTGTGGCCTCCAGTCCAACGCAGAGGCGTTTCAGAGTCTCTTCCAGAAACAATTATAATGTTGTCCGTTCCCGTGCCCGTGGCCAAGTTTTCAGGAGAATACACGCTTCTGATGCCTAAGTCTTGCAGAGCCGCTGTCTTCGCCTCAGTAGCCGTTATTAAGGCTCTTGCCATGGCTCCACTGCTTAAGGCTGTATTGAATAGAATTATCATGTTGATTGTTCCAGGCGTATACTCGAATTTTCCATTTCTTTCCACATAGTTTGCTCCATCCACCCCTGACCTTAAAGCGTTGCCAGTTCCTCCAGTAGCCAAGCAGCACACGCTAAACTCTTGATAAGACCTTTCGCATACGGCCAAATTATCCATGTCAGCACCTGTGGATAGGAAGGAAATTTCCTCAGGGCTTATTCCAATGGAGAGGGGAAATTCTTGTTCAAAAATTTCATAATGCTTCATGGTGTAATCTGACAAAGACTGGGGAACATAAACGTTGCCTACAAATTTTACCAGCCTATACCCATCCAAAGTGGACAAGACTCTGCGTTTTTCCTCGTTAAAAGAAACTAAAAGCGTTTTCATGTCACAGTTGCGATATTTATGATAAAGGATTTCCGCTTTTGCACCTTCAATTTTTAAGGTTATCATTCTTTTTTCCATTTTACATCCTTCACCCGCCTTTCTCATATTATTTTTCTGTAATTCCTTCCAATATACCTTCAATACTAAGGTAAAGTGCTTGGAGCTTTTTCTTCATTTCCTCTGTGGCTTGCCAAAGCCCCCTTTCGATGGCTTCCAAAAGGCGTTCCAGCATATTTTGAAGGGCGTAAGGATTCACCTTCTTTAACCATTCTTGCATTTCAGGGTTTAAAGCATATTTTTCGGCAAGCTCACCGTACATCCAATCTTCAATGGCTTCTTCTGTTGCGTCCCAGCCGAATACGAAATATATTGTCCTGGAGAGGTCTCCTGCACCCTTATAGCCGTGTCGTTTCATGCCTTCAATCCATTTTGGATTTAAGAGACGCGCTCTAAACACATGTTTAATTTCTTCTTCAGTACTTCGTATTTTGACCCTTTTAGGGTCTGAACTGTCTCCATAATATGAGCGGGGGGCTTCCCCTCTAAGAGTTTTTATGGTTAAGTCCATGCCGCCGTGGGCGTCGTACCAGTCGTCGCCAGACAGCAAATCATATTCGCGGGTGTCAACGTTTTTAACGGTTAATTCAACTTTGCTTAGGCGTTTCTTAAAAAGTTCAGGACTGCGGAAACCATATTTTTTACGGCTGTAAGCGTAGCATCCCCATGTAACATAGACTTCCGCCAAGTCTTTTTGGCTTCTCCAGTTCTTGGAGTCTATGAGGTCGCTTACTCCGCAGCCGTAGGCGCCTGGACGATCGCTGAAAACTCTGCACTGTGCTTGCGTTTTTGCCTCTTCCGGATCTACGCCTTTTTGGTAAGCTCTGCTACTTCGTCTTGCACATGTTTAGCTACATAGTTAAGCTCCGGCGGTTCTTTTAGATTGGCGACTAATTCCACAGCCTCGTCGATTAGGTAGATGATGTTTGGGAAAGTGTCTCTGAAAAGTCCGCTTGCGCGTATGGTGACGTCGATGCGGGGGCGCTTCAGCTCTTCGAAAGGTATAACTTCTAAGCTGGTGACTCTTCCGCTGGTTTTTTCCCAGACTGGTTTAACCCCCATTAAATAGAGGATTTCCGCTATGTCGTCGCCCTTATTTTTCATGGCGTCCGTAGCCCAAATAACAATAGCTACATTTTCAGGGTATTTTCCCTCTTCCCTTAGATACCGCTCGATTATGGAATTAGCTAGAGAAACGCCTACTTGCCAAGCGGCTTGTGACGGGATATCGCGGGGATCCACAGAGTAAAAGTTTCTTCCAGTAGGCAAAATATCAGCCATACCCCTTGTAGGAGAACCTGAAGGCCCTGGAGGAACATAAGCGCCTTCGCATGCAGATAGGGCATTTGTTAACTCGTCGGTGGTGGCTTCTAAGGCTGGGACGAGGAAATCCGCGATGTATTCTAAGCATAATCTTACTTTAGAGCTGGTTTTGCCAAGCACTTCTTCGGCTAAGGCGTCTATGGCTTCCTTTTGAAAGTTTCTGCTTCGAAAACGCTTTATCAACTCTAGAGAGAGGCTGTTCACTTCCTTAATTATATCCCCGCGGGTTTTACCTTCACTTGTGATTTTACCCATGTTTGCAATTAAATCTTCAAAAGCGTATCCTTTCATCTCCGCGATAGCCTCTCTCAAAGATGGAACTGCGCCGTTGCTTAGCCTTGTTAAGGCGGCAAGAAACTCGTCTAGGCGCGTGTCACGGGGTGGCTCGCCTAAAACGTGCAGTCCATCGCTTATAAGGGTGTCTGAAACTTCATGAATATAGCCATGCAGCTTTTCCGCAAAGGCTTCAAAGTTGGAGAACGCTGCTTCCTCATTGACTCCTAAATCGTGTTCTAGTTTTGCCTGGCAAACTTTATCCCAAATTTGCCTTTTGAAGGTGGGAAGTTTTCCCCTATCAGAAGTTTTCGCATGATAGTATTCCTGAAGTAGAAGTTCCAATTCTGCCATTTCTTCATAGGATTCGGCTTCATGCATGACTGGTATTAGGTGGTCGATTATGCAGCAATAGCTTCTCCTCTTTGCCTGTGTGCCCTCTCCGGGATTGAGAATTATGTAAGGGTAAATGTGGGGTAAGTCGGATATGGCTATGTCTGGAAAGCATGAAGCGGAAAGCCCCACGGATTTTCCTGGAAGCCATTCTAAGGTGCCATGTGTGCCTATGTGCATTACAACATCGGCTTTGAAAACATCTCTGATCCAACGGTAATAAGCGTAATAATGGTGGGGCATGGGAAGATCTGGGCTGTGGTAGATGGATGCCGGATCCTCTAGAAAGCCTCTGGGCGGCTGAAGCCCAATGAAAACGTTACCGTTTATGATTCCAGAAACAAGAAGCTCACCGTTATAATTGAAAAGTTTGCCTGGAGGCTTCCCCCAATGTTTCTCCATTTTTTCTTTAACATCATCTGGAAGTTCGCTGAACCATTTCAAGTAGTGGTCTATGGGAATTTTTGCTACAGCCCTTTCGGCCAGCTCTTGGAGGCTTGCCCATCGCTTATCATTAGTCATTCGCTGCATCAAATCCTCTATGAGTTTTTGTCCGCTGTCAGGCAGATAATCCAGCTTGTAGCCTGCTTCTCTCAAGCCTTTTAGGATGTTTAAAACTGAAGCTGGAGAGTCAAGTCCAAAAGCATCTCCTATTGTGTCGTTTCTCGGAGGATAGTTGTGGAAGATTATGGCGACTCTTTTTTCGCCGTTTGGTTTACGTCTCAGCTTTGCCCAGTTTAGGCTTAAGCTGGCCAGTTTCCCAATCCTTTCAGGGATAGGTGCAAACTTGATTATTCGGGTTCCAGTTGTCGGGTCTTTTTCGCAGAAGCTTTTTGCTGCTATGGGCACTGTTATAAGTTTGCCGTCGAATTCCGGCATGACCACGTTTGGCGGTATGTCAAGGGGGCTTAGCCCTTGCATAGCGCTTTGCCATTCTTCAAAAGTGTTCCATGTGAGAACAGCCTTTATAACTGGCACGTTAAGCATTTTTAAGAGGCTGTCAGCGGTTTCATCTTGCCGTGTATAAATGGATAGGGAAAACATTAGAAGGCTTATGACAACATCGACTAGAGGCTTTCCATCTTTCATGAAATAGTTTTCTATCACCCATTTCAGACCGCCGTCTTCTGAAAGAGTATCTTTCACTCCTGTAAAGAACACTGGGATAACGTTTGCGCCTCTGCTTTCAATTTCTCTTATTAGGCTGTCAACGAACTCTGTGTCTCCGGATTGCCAGTGGATTTGGTGAAGCCACACTCCGACGGTAAGCTTTTCCGGCTTACACTTTTTTGACAAATATTCCTCCAAGGTTGGGACGTGTTTGAAGTCTGGATGATATATTCCATGCCATGGAAGCTTTTCTGGAGCCTCAACCGTGTAGGTGCAGCCAGCGAAACGGTTTGCTAAGTAGAGAAGGAGGTTTTCGAAGTTTTTTGTTCCGCCGTAGTTGGAATACTGCAAAATTTTTTCGTAGTCTTCCATGGATACTGTTGAAATGCGCCTTAACTCTGCACCGCGTCCATCGCCTATAGTGCCAGCGAAAACTGGAATTTTAGCTTCTTTAAGTTTTGAGAGGGTTTTTTCGAAGTTTGGAGGTTCGCCCATAAGGTGGAAAATTGCAATGTGGGATTTCTCTGCAAATGCCATAAACTCTTTTAGGATGCTTTCTGATGCCAAGTCCTCGCCTGTTCGAACCTGAACATCCACTATTTCTCCATACTTGTTCCTAACGGATTTTACTGCTGAGAGGAGTGGCTCAACGTCATGTATGTATGTTGTAACGTAAGCTATTTTTAGGATAGCCATTTTCCTTTCCCCTTTAACACTGTTTTATGTTAAGAGGGCAAATTTTGAAGGAGTTTCTGAAACTTCTTTGGATGATATGGGTTCTAAGGGAACAACTTGGGGCTTACCCATAATTGATTTTGTCACTTTTGCTTTAATTCCATAGACCGCCTCGATGTTTTCTTCAGTTAACACTTTTTCTGGGGTGCCAACGGCAAATATGCACCCCTTTTTTAGCATTAGCATTTTATCTGAGAATCTGCTTGCCATGTTCAAATCATGCATTGCCACTATTATGGAACAGTGTTTGCTTTGGGCTAAATCCTTAAGTATGCAGAGTATCTCCAACTGATGTTTAATGTCAAGATTGCTTGTAGGCTCATCTAAAAGCAAGATTTTAGGCTGCTGGGCAAGGGCTCTGGCGATTATAACCTTTTGTTGTTCGCCGCCGCTAAGCTCATTAAAGTGGCGCATGGCTAAATCGCTGAGTCCTAGGAAATCTAATGTTTCTGCGACAATTTCATAATCTTGCTCGCTTGGGCTCCAATGAATGTACGGGGTTCGTCCCATCATCACTATATCGAAGACTGTGAAGGGAAAAACGCTCATCGAGCTTTGGGGAACATACCCCATAATCTTTGATAACTCTTTAAGGTTGAGTTTGTTGATGTCTTTGCCGTCAACAAAAACAGTATTACCTTTAGTTTTCAAGATGCGATTGATGCATTTCAACAGTGTGCTTTTGCCTGAACCGTTAGGACCGACAATGCTTAAAACTTCGCCTAAATCTATGGCTAGATCTATGCCTTTTAAGACGGGGAAACTGCTATAACTGAAAGATAGATGGTCAATTGTGAGCTTCAACCCCAAATTCGCCTCCTTCTGCTCACGAGGATGTAGAGGAAAAAGGGAACACCGAGCAACGAGGTCACTATTCCAACAGGAATTTCAGTGGGCTGAAGCACTAAACGACCCACGGTGTCAGAGCAAAGAAGTAGACAAGCGCCAACAAGGCTACTACAAGGTATAAGAAACCTATGGTCGCTCCCAATTAACATGCGGGCGATATGCGGAGAAATTAGACACACAAAACCGATAACTCCAGTAAAAGATATTATGCTGGCAGTAGCCAGTGTCTCCAACACCATAGTTACCGTTAAAACCCGCTTTGGAGTGACACCTAAACTTGTTGCTACATCCTCTCCCATGCTAACTACGTTAATGTTCCAAGCTTGAAGCACCATGAGAAATATGGTCAAAATGACAATTGGAAATAGGATTATGATGCTTTCCCAGGTTGCACGGTTAAGCCCTCCCATAAGCCAGAAAACCACAGAACGCACTGCTTCATATTCCGGTGCAACATATTGAATTAATGATAATGCAGCAGAAAAAGGTAACCTATGGCTACTCCTGCCAAAATCACCGTTTCAGGAGTTATTCCACGTAAGCGCGCGATACCATAAACCATCGCCATGGCAAGCCAACTAAAAACATACGCGTTAACAATAACTAAGTACCAGCCAACCCCAGCTATGAAATCTATCCCGAGAACTATAGCTAAGGCGGCGCCGAAGCCAGCAGCTGCAGAAATCCCCAATATGTATGAGGAAACCAAAGGGTTTCGCAATACTCCCTGCATTGTTGCTCCGGAGGCAGCAAGTCCAGCTCCAGCGATTATCGCCAGAAGAACACGTGGAAGCCTTATTTCAAGAATTATTAACTGAGTTATTTTAGATCCAGGGTCAAAGCCTAAAAATGGGAAAATTTTAGAAAGAACCACTTGAACAGCTTCAATAAAACCTGGCGAAGCCGCACCGAGGCTTACTGAAACTGCTGCAGTTACCAGCAAAATCAATAAAAGGCCAAAGATGATTAGCAGTTTTTTGCCTTTACTTACTATATAGAAGTTTTTGGTTTCCGACGCTTTGTTCAAGTTCATGGGTATGTATACACTCCCTCAAATTCCAACTCGAAGAACTGCGAAAAGATTTGTCGATGCACGGTTTCTGGATCTAAGTCCTCGAAAAGCTCTGGGTGAATCCACTTTGCCCAATAAAGTATCCCAACAGGATACCTTACGCCCTGCATTATTATCGGATCGTAAATGTAGACTTTTTCATTTTTGACAGCATTCGTTTCCTTTAGCTCTGTTCGGTTCACCATTTGCTCCCATAAAATTGGGAAATCCGGATCACTTGCCATTTTCATTCTAATTATGATGTCAGGGTTATTCTCCACAACAAATTCCGGGCTAACTATGGGGTAGGGTAGTGGCTGATCAACTGCAATGTTTCTTCCACCAACATAAGTTATGAGGTCGTGGCCGACGCTTCCTTTGGCAACCGTGTTCCATTCGCTCCAAAGTTCAAGGTATACCTTTGGCTTCTCACTTTCAGCCAAGTATTTTACACGGCTTTGAACGAGGTTTTCGTAGTATTCTATGAAATTAACAATCTCTTCAGCCCTATTTCTTGCACCAAGTAGTTCGCCAAGGTTTCTTATAGCAGTTTTACCCTTTCTGGTCTACTGAGTTCGTCGACATATACGGCTATACCAGCCTTTTCAAGCTTTATCCTAGTCTCATTGCTATCATATACCAAGTTTGTGCTGGCGACTAAGAGGTCTGGTTTTAGCTCTAATATTTGTTCTAAAGGAGGGTTGTAATCATGAGGCGCAACAACAGGTTTATCTACAACTGCTGGTGGAAAGTCAGAGTAGGAATCACGCCCAATAATTTTATCTCCACACCCTAAAGCATAGATGAGTTCAGTCATTCCAGAACTTAGACTGATGACGGTTTTTGCAGGAGTTTCTAACGTAACATTAACACCTTGCCAATCCACAACAGCCATCAGACTTTCTTTTGAACTGCCGCTTTCAGGATTAATGTAGATTTTGTATACTGCGAAGGCTGATAGGATTATGACTGCTATTAGTATTACTGTAATCAGTATTGCGGTTGTCCGCTTCATTTTTCTATTTTCACCTCCTTTCTTCGTGGACGGCGGATGCGATGGCTGACGCGTTTAGCTCTTCTAAGCGCAAGTATTTTCCGCCCATCCGGTTGCATATTTGCTGGAGCAAGCCTAAAGAAACGAAGTCTTGTTCGGCGTCTATAACTATGGAGTTTATTCCTGCCAAGCGTATTTCTTCAGCCACCATTTTTGCGTCTTCCACTGGATCGCCGTTGTAAAGGCTTATGTTTGCCCTTCCATCAGAAATTAACACAAGCAGCGGAACAGCCTCTTTGTCCTTTGTCAAATAGTTGCGTATTGTTTCTAGTCCAAGTTTTAATCCGTGGGCTAGAGGTGTGCGTCCTCCTGTGGGTAGTTCTGCCAAGCATTTTTGTGCAAGATCTACACTCCTTGTGGGAGGAAGCACTAGTTCAGCGGTGTCTTTGCGGAAGGCAACCATTCCCACATTGTCTCTCTTCTGATATGCGTCAATAAGCAGGGATAGAATTGCTCCTTTAGCAGCAGTCATTCTTTCTTCGGCAGCCATGGAGCCGCTGGCGTCAACCACAAAAACTATTAGGTTGCCAATTTTCCTTTCGCGAACCTTCTCCCTCAAGTCCCAGTCTTCAATGAGCAGCGCTGTCCGGCTCGGGGATTCTTTTCTACGCCTAACTTGGTAAGGGGCGGCTGCCCGCAGTGTAGCGTCAAAAGCTAAATCCGCCGCTCCCCCCTCTTTAGGAATTACACTGCTGACATACCGTCCATTCTTTGACTTGCTTTTACTCTTTGATCTTCGCCCGCTGCTGTTTCGACAAACATTGTCAAAAACAGGTGGGGATAAAGGTTTCACGGGAAAAGGCGAACCAACTTCAAAAACATCATCTTTTTTGGGTTCTTCTCTTTCTAAAGGTTTGTCATCATTATCGTTTCTAGAAGAATTATTGTCAAAAGGTGGGGGCTCGCTTTTCTTGTTTTTGTTCCAATTTTGAATAATTTCTTGAATCTGTTGTTGTTCAAGTTTTGGCTCTTCAAAGGGTTTGCGGCGGCGACGGTGAGGAAGCGCCAACTCAGCTGCTTCCATAACGTCTTCCTCAAACACTTCGGTTCGTCCTTTAAAAGCCGCGAGGGTGCAAGCCGTTTTATAAATTGTGATGTCGGCTCTGTGGCCGTCAACGGCGAAATCTATGCAAATTTTGGTGATTAAGTCCAACATTTCATCGTCTAATTTCACTTCAGGCAAAAGCTTCTGAGCGTCTATGAGCCTCCGGCGAAGTTTTTCCTGTTCCTCGCGGTATTCTGCAATAAATGATGTTGGATCATTCTCAAATGCTACGCGGCGTCTAACTATTTCAGCCCTAGCCTCTTTGTCAGAAATTCCTTTAACTTCAACGGAAAGGGCGAAACGGTCCAGTAGTTGGGGGCGAAGCTCTCCTTCCTCAGGGTTCATGGCGCCCACCAAAACAAATCTCGCGGGATGACTGAAGGATATCCCCTCTCGCTCAACAAAATTCACGCCCATGGCAGCAGCGTCCAGCAAAACATCCACGAGATGATCATCTAACAGGTTTACCTCGTCAATGTAGAGAATATTACGGTTAGCCTCAGCCAAAAGCCCAGGCTCAAAATGCTTTTCCCCGGTTTTTATTGCCTTTTCAATGTCGATGGTGCCTACTAGACGGTCTTCTGTGGCGCCTATGGGCAGCTCCACCACGGACACATGCTTTTTAACCACGGGAAGAGTTTCACCAGCAGCTGCCTTGCTGCCACAAGCATCACACATCTCTTTGGGATTCGTTGGATCGCAGTTGAAGGGACAGCCGGCTACCGCTTCGATTTCTGGAAGGAGATCAGCCAAGGTACGCACAGCCAAAGATTTCCCGGTTCCTTTTTCGCCTCGGAGAAGAACTCCGCCAATTTTTGGGTTTATAACGTTAAGAATCAAGGCGGTTTTCATTTTTTCCTGACCAACTATAGCTGTAAAGGGATAAACTGTTTTGGTTCGCCAACGCATCGCGCCGTTCTCCCCATTATGCTGTTGGCTAGTTCATCCAGCATGCTTATAAACTTTTATTAACTAAAGTTGAATTCAGGTTTAATAGCTCGATTCTGTTAAGAGAATTTGGAAAGCTTTTTATACGCGATATTACGATTTCTAATATTTGTAATACTAAAGGTGTCTGGAATGGCATACTTCAACAGCCGCGAAGTAGCAGCAATAGCCTTGCTGTCAGCCTTATGGGGAGTCCTAAACTCAATCTTCGCCCCCATATTCTTCAGTATGACTGGTTTACCTTTACTGTGCGATTTAATAGGCTTCACAGTTCTTGTGCTTACAGTCTGGTGGATAAGAAAGCCAGGAGCTGCATCGGCTGTTGGAATCATAGCAACCGTAATAAACTTCATTTTTAATCCTGGAGGAACTCACTTTCTGGGCTTTACAGCCGCCAGCATAGTCTTTGACCTAATATCATACATCATTGGTTATGAAAGGAGTTTCAAAACTCAGTTTGCCACAACAGCCTCGATGCTTCCGGTAGCAATTATCTCTGCGGCAGTGGCAGGCTTTATTATTGGCTCTTTCTTCATGGCAGGTCCTGCCTTAGCTAAGTGGGGTGGAGTTTTAGGCTGGGCTGGGCTTCACGCCGTCGGCGGCTTAATAGGCGGCTTTATAGGAATAATGTTGGTTGTTACCCTCGCCTCTAGAGGTATACATCGAGCGGAGGTCAAAAAATAGAATGCACCCAATAATAAGCGAAGATCTTTTAGAAAAAGCTGTAAGACTTCATGGTCATTTAGGCCCCTTTCTTGTTCTAGGCTTAAAAATGAGTCTTGTGGCAGAGGAAATTTTGAGCGAAAAACCAGCAAAATGCATCATTGAAACAGTTAACCGTAAACCTTACCTTTGCCTTGTTGACGGCGTAAAAGCGGTGCTTGGAAAAGTTGCATTAGAAGTGCATGAGGGCGAAGGCCTAGCTGCCAAATTTGTTAGAAGTAATGGCGGAGAAGTGACAATAAAGGTTAAGAGAAGTCTTGTAGAAAAATATGCACATGTCCCTTGGGAAAAATGTGAAGAATATGCCGAAGAGGTTATGAGGAGCAGTGGCAGCCAACTCTTCGAGTAAAATTTCGTCTGAATTTTTAAGGGAGATACAGAAACTTGAAGTTAGACTGAACGACTTTCTAAAAGAGGAAGAAGCCCTTATAGAAAAACTGAAAAAGTTCATAGAAAAACTTAGGGATACCGGCGACAAAATAAAACTGAAAAACAAACCAGAAGAGTTAGCAGCGTTAAGGCTTGAAATAGTGCAAGCTTTAAATGAAGTATTTAAAAGCGAAGGCGAAGTCCAACATGAGAGAAGCCACCTGTTGGAATCTTATGGAGCATTAATTTTAGCTTTAGAAGAAGAATTTAAGCGAAAGATATCCTAAATTTGATTTTTGCCTTCAAAACTCTCTCTAGGGCAAAATAGATAGTCTCGGGTAATTATAAAATTAATACATAACTAAGCATAAATGGTTAAATTTTAAGGTAGATTTTTGTAAAAAAGAGGGATGGGGAGGTTATTCTATGCCCCATTTTTTGGTTATCTTTACTATTAGGAAGATGACAAAGGCTACTATTATGAAGGTTATTATGGCTACTAAGAAGTTCCCAATTCCGAACAATTGCCCTGTCCAGTTCGGATCTATAGGTTTTCCTTCAGCGTCTAAGGCTGTTGGTGGAACAGCAATTTTGAATGTGGATAGGTTTCCTAGGCCAGGTATTGCCAAGCCTATTAGTGGCATAAGCAGGTCTTTAACTAGTGATTGGATTACTTGACCGACATAAACACCTATGATGAAGGCTACGGCAAGTCCTAACACTTTATACTTGGATATGAAGTCTATAAACTCGTTCCATAAGCCCTTTGGTGGCGGTGGCGGAGGCGGAGCAGGCTTAGGCTCTAACAAGGCCTTAATTTCCTTCAAAACTTGAAGCATTTCATCATCTTTAGGCATAAGTTCACCATATTTTATTTTATATATGGGAATTTAAAACTTGCCATCAGATTTGCTTCTCGAAATTTTTAACTGCTATTAAACAGAACTGAGGTAGTAATGTCCGTGGGAGATGATTGTTATGGGGTGAGGAGGAAAAGAAAAAAGAGGAGAAAGGCAAAGCAGAGGCAACAGCCGAAAAACAGGTGAATTTGTAGGTAAAGGCGTAAAGAAGGGTTTCGGGATAGTTAAGGGAGTTGGAAAGGGCTTGGTTAAAGGAGTAAAGGGCAAAGAGGAAAAGAAGAAAGAAAAATAGAACTTGCAACTAAGAATTAGTAAGAAGATTATACTAGGAACTCTTTATTCGTTTTCTATCAATTTTTTAGAAAAATAGTACACGAAATAGTGGCAGCTAGCCTCTGTCGGCTTTAAGCAGCCAAGAACCGTCGCATGCCGCCGTGTTTAGATGACTGAAGCTTTCCCTGCATACGCCAAACCTCAACCCATGTTTTTTCGCCATAACAGCCAAACTCTCCATAAGCCTCAATCTTAAACCCTTAGGCAGATACAAGTAGCCCCCAATTCTTTCACCCTTCTCAAAATATAGGGGTTTAAGTTTTTCAGCTATTTGTGGCAAAGCAAGGTTAATTCTCTGCCAGTTGTCCATCTTAACCTTATACGTTGAGCATGTAACATGTTTTACACCTAAAGATGCAATTCTTTCCATAAGACTTTTAGGATTTTCGTTCACATAGGGGATTATGGGGTCTATGCGTACAGATGTGGGTATGCCAGCTTCAACAAGTCTCTCCACAGCCTTAAGCCTTTCCGAAGAAGGCGGCGCATTAGGCTCCAAAACCCTTGAAAGATCATCTTCATCAGTCGTAACTGTTAAGGCCACCATGGAGGACGCATTCCTCAAAAGGTCAACATCTCTAATTACCAAATTGGACTTTGTAATTACCTGAATCTTGCAGTTAGAACGCGAAAGAATTTCGAGACACCGCCTTGTTAAGCCCTTCTCCGCCTCCATAGTTGGATATGGATCTGAAGAGTTGGATATTGAAATTATTTCACCATCCAGTCTTGCCGCTTCCTTCTTTAGCCTTAAAACCAAGTCTTTTTTGGGGCGGCAACTGAAAAATTTCGGTATATAACTTGAAGCATAACAGTAAACGCATGCGTGATCACATCCAGTGTAAGGGTTAAAGGTCAACTTAGGCGGACAAGTGCAAAGCCTAGAACGCCACGGATCAAACTTCGCCAGCAGCACCACGTAAACCCCTAGAAAATATCAGCCTAAACTGGTTAACAAGGTATTCGCTTCTTGAACTGCGTAAACATCGAAAACCCAAAACATCTACTGCCGCAGAAAAGCAATGTAGCATAAAATCGTCATTTGAAAGTGTGATTAGGGCTTTGACTATGCGCTCCTCTGCTCTTTCTCCTCCAGTCGGCTAGGCCATAGTTACTTAGGAGGTGATCCGGCCGCAGGTTCCCCTACGGCCACCTTGTTACGACTTTTCCCCCCTCACGAAACCTGGATTCGACGCAGCCAACAAAGACCACGCCTCACCCAGGCATCGCTTGGGTGGAACGACGGGCGGTGTGTGCAAGGAGCAGGGACGTATTCACCGCGCGATAGTGACGCGCGATTACTAGGGATTCCATGTTCACGAGGGCGGGTTTCAGCCCTCGATCCCAACTACGGCAGGCTTTAGGGATTGCCTTCCCCTTTCGGGGTTGGAACCCATTGTACCTGCCATTGCAGCTCGCGTGTGGCCCGGGGGATTCGGGGCATACTGACCTGCCGTGGCCCGCTCCTTCCTCCGCCTTATCGGCGGCAGTCTCCCCAGTGTGCCCAGCTCAAGGCTGGTTGCAACAGGGGATGCGGGTCTCGATCGTTGCCTGACTTAACAGGACACCTCACGGCACGAACTGGCGACGGCCATGCACCTCCTCTCAGCTTGTCTGGCAAGACCTTCAATCTGGCCTTCATTCTGCTGTCGCCCCCGGTAAGGTTTCCGGCGTTGACTCCAATTAAACCGCAAGCTTCACCCCTTGTGGTGCTCCCCCGCCAATTCCTTTAAGTTTCAGCCTTGCGGCCGTACTCCCCAGGCGGCAGGC
>Ga0272449_1000949_pt1 | contig 31828 bp, 18 predicted proteins | sample YNPCB0241_FD_198679 | JGI IMG/M metagenome (GOLD analysis project Ga0272449, IMG submission 198679) | Hot spring sediment microbial communities from Yellowstone National Park, WY, United States - YNP-CB-024-1 | ecosystem: Environmental > Aquatic > Thermal springs > Hot (42-90C) > Sediment... | reverse complement strand
GCTCGGCCACTAACCCAAAAGGCCATGTGCTCCGGTCAAACGTACGGCCGCACCTCCCTTCAAGTGGCAACTTACTTAACCACCGAAAAGAGCAAACTGGGGATAGTTTAATTCCAGAACAACGTCCAGTAAAGTAACGACAACCTCCCCGTGGTCTTCCCGCATGTAGCGTGGGCCTCTTTTCCTCCAACTCGCTTTTTTACGTTGAAGGAGGTACGGAGAAACGGACAGGACCACCTTTTTCGTTTCAACCGAAGGTCCCGCCGAAAGGCAGATACCCCCGCTTTTTCGGTGTGATCCTCGGATTACTCATTTAGGTGGGGTGAACTTCCATAAAGTTGGCTGGCCCTATTGGATCAGTCGCTTGGGAGCAAATCCTTTGTGGTAAGGAACTTCCATGTCCGGCCGCCGTCGGAGGAAAATATCGTCACTCTGCGTCGGCCGAAGTGGTCGATCCGATAAAACCAATGGGTAGACCAATAATCGTACGACAAAAAAAGCCTGCCCCTGCGGTCTACCGTTAACCGGTGGTAGAAAATGCTGTACTCCGAGAACGGCGGGATGATCAACACTTCCGGTTCTTCCCATGTTCCGGTTGAAACCTTCCGCTGCAAAGCCAAAGTGGCGAAATGCGAGTTTGGGAACGGTGCCATTCCTCGCTGCCACAGGCGGAAAGCGGTGTACAGGGTATCATCCGGCCCACAAACTAAACCAATATACGTTTGTTCGCCACGGGAGATATACTGAGGCTCAGTAAATCCCTGCTGGGTGTCGTGGGGTACCATAGATCGGGCATAAGGGAACGGTGCCCCATGGGTGCCACCTAAAGTGTGGAGATACCCTTGGCTATCCATGGTGATGGCAGGAGTGTTATGAATGTCGTTTGGAGGGGCCCCATATCCTACTAATATTCTTTTCCCCAAGCTCCGAGTTTGTCGATCGAATGTGTTCACATAGGCGGGGGTCCCAGGGAGTTTCTCCGCCGGATCCGTCGCTTCCGCCCAAATAACGTGGACCTTTCCTCCAGAGGAAACCAGACAGCACGGACTGCCGGAGTGGGCGGATAACCCCAAGCATTGGTCGCTCAAAAGAATTGGCTCGCCCAACACAATCTCGTTGTCTTTTCTTTCGGGCACGAAAAGTTCAAGGCGGTGGAGGAATCGCCAAAACAGTTTCGGATCCCGGCCGGTCCGGAGAAACCGCAAGATAGGGGGCGGTCCGTCGGAGACGTTGTGACCGGTGAACACCTCCAGGTCGAAACTGGCAGGTAAGTCACTCGGGGGCAAGGGGTAAGCCCGGAACGTCTCCCCGCCATCAGGCGAGTGCATCAACGATGCCCGACCGTCCACCTGAGCCAGGAAGTAAATTCCCCCCTCCCTATCAAATGCAACTTTGGGGGTCAATCCTGTTACCGATCTGGCTCGGATCCCGCTGTTGCCTATCAATGTGCTTTCTCTGACTTGGAGGGCCCGCCAGGTTCCTTCAGCCAACGTATACAAATCCCCCCAGGCTAATACGAAGGGACGGTTGTTCAGATCGAAGTAGATCTCGTTCTCTGTGGGATAGTCGGGTAGAAGGCCAAACTGTTCGTTCTCATGGGCATAAGGCTTGAGAACCAGGGGTGGTCGGAACGGTTCTTCCGCCGGAGGCCGACCCCGCCGAATTTCCACCGTCGAATAAGTGGTGAAAGTAGAATCCTGCTCGGGAGTGGCACGCAGGTGAAACGTACAGGTGTTTTTCTCGTCTGGGAGGGTAAACCGAACAGTTGCCTTCTCGGCTATACCAGGGGCCACCCGCACCCGGTCTGGCGACAGCTCCACCGGGAATTTTTCCCCCGGATACTCGAGCGAAAGAACCACATCGATCGGCCTTTTGCCATTGTTGTGTACTTGAAAACTCAGTTCCTTTTGTTGCCCAGGTTCCAAATACAGGAGACGCCGATAGGGCGTCAACAGCCAGCGATAAGCAACAAACGGGAAGTAAGCCTCGGGTTCGGGGGTCCAATAACACAAATCCGGATACGGATCTCCTCTTCGCCAGCGGGTGAGTCCCTCTAGGTTTACCGTGACAATTCCCGGGGGAATTACCAACTGCCATAAGGAATCAGGATTAGGCCCCGAGGGGACCTCTGCCCACCACACCCCACTCTCGGCTCGGTTAAATTTTGCCACCGATTTTCCGAAACTATCGAGCACTTCTGGAGCAGGTATATCCTGGGTCTGGGGAATTACTTCTACCCGGAAGCCCAGTGGGCTTGGACGGAAGCACACCCGGGCGGGACTTTCCGGATTGTAAAGAACAATCGGTTCTTCATGCGGAGCATCCCGATGCCCCCGAGAGGTCTCAATCACATACCGCCTGCAATTGGTGCGGAAACTCCAATACATCGCCTCCCCGTACCGGTCTTGGGAAACAGTAATGTTGAGAGCGTAGATTCCTGGCCGAGGCACCTCCGCGATAAGCCGAACACTGTGCCGCGGTCCTATTTTCCCGGCAGGCAGTCCATCATCTGGGATGAAGGCTTCCGCAAGCACCTGGCGATCTGGTCCCGCCAGGATTGCCCTAAGCTCCGTCGTTCGCGTGGTGCGATTTAAATCCCGCTTGGTGACTTCGACAATGAGGGTGCCTGGCTCCGCGGCAAAATAGGCCCCGCCGATCCCCCCCATTTCGATGCCCAAAGCCGCCGGTCCGAAAGGCAATGGTTCGTTCGCAGCATTTGATCGCCAGCTGCTGGCATAAGCTATTTCAATCGGAAGCCCTCCTGCAGAGCCTGTGACCTGAGGATCGGCCAAGGTGCTGAGCATGCCGAGACACGAAACTAATAGGAACACACGGAGACAAGCAAGGCCGGGGTCGTGTTGGGGAACTCCAGACCGTCTTCCGTTTGCCATCATCGTTGTTTTTCCTCCGCTACAAGGTTTGCACCACACTAGGCACTAGGGACTTGCCAAAGATTTCCCAAAGAGGAAGCTCATTGGGACCTCCAAGAAAGACACAACTTCTCGGTAAGCTCGATTGATGGCGAATGACAAAAATTTTGGGGGGTGGGCAAAGAATGAATTTCTCAACTCAACCCTCGGCAGGAAAATCCCGGCTTAAGTTCCAAGGTACCAGCCGGGATGGTAGAATCGGGGCAGCCTTTTGAGGGTACAAAATTCTCCCTTAGGGTAGGCCAGACTCAATCGGTTTTTTACCCTCGGTATGGAGGCGGGTAAACTCCTTGCCCCGAAAATCAGACGACGGAGGGAAAATCGGCAGGAAAAGGGAAAATACCCTAGGCCCACCGGAAATCCTTTGCCCTAAAAGTGTTTCTCTGCCAAAATCACCGGATGGGCGGGGCTTGCGAATGGGGCCTCCTGAAAAGACAGCCTGCGGCAGGGAAATCCCGGGTTGAGGGTGGAGGCGGGAATTTCCAACCTGAATCCTGGGGCATCGTGAGGCGTGCAGGGTACCTGGGTGCCTGAAATTTCCGAGGTGGGTCCTGGGTGTCTGTTATTTCCGAGGTGGGTCCTGGTAAATGTGTCTGTCAGGCGGGTCGTTAGGTCCCGGGTTTACGCGAGGCATTCTCTAGGCCGGGCAATCTCCCACAGCAACTTAAAATCTCTAAGCATGATCTTCTTTACTCCATCTCGATTAGCACTCGGTTATCCTGCAACCGTTGCTTTTTGTCTAGCTGTAGTTTCGTCGCTCGGAGGGTGTCAACCTTCCAAACAGCAAGCGAATCAGAACTTGCCGGCCCCCGTTTCGTCCGAAAGTTCTTCAGGGAGATCGTTACCTTCAACGTCCGAGTTGAATGGTCGTCTAGTGCGGAAACCAGCTGCACCTGAAGGCATTGTGCCCACCGAACATCCCACAATTTTCAAAGCAACGGGGATCTTACCCTTGGAAGATCCGGCTACCTCCAAGACCCCTTGGCGGGCCCGAACCAACGACTTTGCCGATTGGCCAAAGATAGATTTACCTATAGAGATTGTGTTGACAATCCCGCCTGACGTTGAGGGAGAAGAACCCCCGAGCCCTTCTCCGGACCGCCCAGCCCCCACGGGCGGCTCCGGTCAGTGGCTGGAAGGACTTCGGAAACTCCTGCCTTTTTGACCGCTCGCTGGTGCCTCTGGCTGGAACTGAGATAACTCAAGGCGAGCGGGCAAAATTCTCGCCTTCCCCGAACGTGAAGGACCACCGCGGGAATTAATGCCCCTTGCCTCGGCTTTTCGAAGCATTGGGAGTTTGACGAGATTCCGAAAAGATTTAAGGGGCGATAGAGCCAGCTGGCGGGAGAAGGCCCGCCCCACCACCGGTTGTCCGTTGCTTGATCCCCAAAGTTCCCAATTATTGCAAAGCCCATGGCACAGTTTGGGTCGGGGGCTTCGGGCAAATATGCTTGTGCTCTAAAACCAATTATCCCCTATGAAGTGTGGACCGACGTTACCATTATCGTTTAGAACGGACATCCCGCTCCCAAGACTCAAGTAAGGATATGAGCATATTTACACGTTCGGGCTCGTCCGCCCAAAGGTTTTGCTCCTCGCCCGGATCGTTTGCCAAGTTAAATAGGAATTCTTCTTTCTTCTGCCCATCGATTCGGAGGATGTATTTCCAATCCCCCAAGCGAACCGCTTTCCAACTCCGATTGCCTCGCCTTGCCCGCCAAAAAAGCGGCCGGTCCGGCGGTGGTTCTTCCGCACCCACATAGGGGAAGATATCGACTCCATCGCACCAGTGACCGGCCGGTAGGGGAGCTTTCACCGCCCGGAGAATCGAGCAAGAAAGATCGAACGTCATAACCGGATGCCGATAGATCCGACCTGAGGGCAAAACCCCGGGCCAGCGGACAATTCCCGGTACCCGAATTCCCCCTTCGAAAAGCCCGCCTTTGCCTCCTCGAAAGGGCTCATTCCGCCCTGGGCCGGTGCCTCCATTGTCGCTGAAGAAAATAACCAACGTGTTTCGAACTATATCCCTTTCTGCCAAAGCTTCCAGGATCTGACCGATCCCCGAATCCATCCGCTCTACCATGGCCTTGTAAACTTCGCGGGTACCTTTATTTTGCTCCTCTGGCGGTACTGGCTGGGGCGGCTTTTCCCCAGGAGGTTGGTAAGGGGTGTGGGGTGCCGTGTAGGCTACGTAAAGGAACATAGGCCGAGGCTCCGAGTGACTCTTTATAGCATTTACGGCAACCCCAGTAATCAGATCGGTCATGTAACCTTCCCGACTCACACGGTCATCGTTCTCGTAGAGCATCGGTGTTCCGTCCGGTTCCACATGGTGAAAATAATCTATTGCTCCCCCCAAACAACCGAAGTAGTATTCGAAGCCAAACCGCCGGGGCAAAAAATGATACTCATACCCCAAATGCCATTTGCCAATTGCCACCAGGCGATAACCTGCGGTTGCCAAAACTCGGGTGAGGGTAGCCTCCTCTGGAGGAAGTCCGAGCTGACGTTGCTGAGCGAGCCGTTCCGCATCGTCATACCGGCCTACATTCCCCACGCCAATGGCACACTCCAAACCGCCCACCCGTTGCTGATATCTAGCCGTGAAAAACGCCGTCCTTGTGGGGGTGCATTCCGGCCCATTTGCATAAAGCTGCGTAAAGCGAACTCCTTCGGCAGCTAGGCGATCCACGTGGGGTGTCTGAATATCTGGACACCCATAACATCCCAGATCCCCCCACCCCAAATCGTCGGCTACGATAACCACGATGTGTGGAAGTTCCCCGCCAGAGCTCTCAGAATCCCGTGCCTGTAATCCCCCAACTATTCCCAGAGCTAAAAAGAGAACCAGAGGTAAAACTCGAACTTCCCGAAAGAATCCCCTTGGCCATCCCTCCTGAGCGATTGTGCAATTAGCTGAGCCCATGTGGACAAACATATCCAAAACCCTTTCCTGCTAAATCAATCATGCCACTTCTATTCATCTTTCCACCTTCGCTCCGGATGGGCTCGGTTTTTTCCTCATCCTGCCAGAGTTTGCAATTTTGTCCCATTTCCCCGTTTCGGGAGCGAAGTTTTTGCCATTCCACCGATGGCTGCAACGATACCCGTTCTAGACCGGGGAAGCGACCGCTGGCAACTACCTGGATTACGTCACCGAATCAGCCCCCGCCCTGGCTAGCTCCAGCAATTTCCCAGAACGTATTGGCTTTTGGCAGTTTCAGGGAGCCGTACACGCCTTGAATTGAGGCAGGCGTTATGCCCCCTGCTTTCTTAGGACGGAGAGGTGGGAAACAAAAGTTGTATCTAACCCCACCTGAAAGTGGCACTTCGAGACACCAGCGAAGCTACCCCCTCGTGCAACCCCTGATAAGTTGGGGAAAATAATCGGAATGAACTCGGCCGGTCGGCAGTCAAATTGGCGTTTTTCCCGATACCACGAGAGAAACCACCGGTGATTGGCTCCACCATCAGAGGGGATTAAAGTACCACTGATATCATATTCGCCTGGATCGACGCGGAGGCGTTTCCAGAGGAGACACCAGGCGGGGGAACGGGGATCTTGCCCCGTCGGCGTTTTCAGCAGAATGGCCCGGGGTAGCCAAAGTCTGTCGCACAGATTGGCGAGCTGCTTGACGGTAAAACGAATTGGTTTTATCGTTAGGCTGCACAACAACTTTCACTTGTTGGGAGACTCTTACAGTGAAGCTCATCCCTTTGGGTGGAAGCGTGGTGGTAAAGCCATTGCCCGGGGAAAAGACAACTTCCGGGCTTGTACTGCCGGAGGTATATCGTTCCCGAGTTTGCGAGGGTCGGGTGCTTTCGGTGGGTGATGGGAGGTTATTGCCCAATGGTTGCCGAGCTGCCCCGCAGGTCGCCGAAGGAGATCATGTCCTTTTCGAAGAATATGCGGGCATTCCCGTGGAGATCAACGGCGAGAAGTTCCTGGTTTTGAACGAGGAGGATATCCTGGCCATTGTGGGGTGATGGGAAGTCTCCGAGGAATCATCGGAACTGAAGCGGCATGGCGTTCCGCCCCCACCTCATTCCTGGGAAACTTCAATGGGAAATTGCGGCTCATTGAAAGACTCACCTGAAAAAGCGACTTTTCGGTTTCCTGCTTAAAAATTCGGTTTCCTGCTTAAAAAGGGGCAGGTCTCCCTGAGGGCAAAGTTTGCCAAGGCAGTCTCGGCTTCGGCCCCTGCAAGATCTTTGGCGGGATAACTTTTGCTGGAGATGAGACTCTAGCTTTCGTTGAGCAGGCAAACCCGAGCAATACTCCATACTAGATTTGCCCTCCCAAGGGGGAAAGAAATAGGGATGAAACCCGCGAAGATAAATCGTTCCGCAACTCCGCAGCTAAAAGACCACTCGTTTAGAGGGAGGTTGCGAGGTACCCGAACCGAAAGCAAAGGATTTGCGAAAAGCTCCTGGATTGGGGATCGGTACTTGCCCCTGTGGGGGTTTTGCCCTACACTTGCGGTAGAGACGTCAATCGCCCGGATTTCCTGGAAGAGTTGGGACGTAGCAGCAGGACTCATTGGGAGTTTAGGGTTTCACCTGGTAGCAATCTTGCATCTTCCGATTTTCCACGTGTCCGTTTGTCCGATTACGGCCTCTTGTGACCAAAGTTTATAGATGCTGAAGACGGAGCAGGGAAATGACATTCCATCTTAGCATTCGCAGAGCCGGTGATGGTGGATCGAAGAAAGCTCTTTCATCTCGTTGGGGAAAGCTTTTTCTGAGCCTTTGTACCGTCTTGAGCTTGGTCCTCTCCGCAGGAAAGGCCATAGGAGAAGGGAATTCTCGCGGAGGGCAGGAGGAAGCTGCACTTTACCAGCAAATGATTGAGCGAGCCGTTAAATTTCTGGAAAGAATCCAAGCGGAAGATGGATCATTTGCGGGATATGCAAGCCCCGCGGTCACAGCTATTGTGGCTACCGGCCTAATGAACAATGGCCGGTCTCCTAGCGACCCCATCGTGGCCAAAGCCCTGAAATACTTGGAGGGTCACGTTCAACCAGATGGAGGGATCTATCGGCCCGGAACGTTTTATCAGAACTATGAAACCTGCATTGCAATGATGTGTTTTGCGGCAGCCAACACGGATGGTCGTTATGATCGCATCCTCCAAAGGGCAGAACAATTTGTCAAAAAAGAACAATGGGACGAAACCGAGGGGATCGATCCCTCTGATGTGCGGTACGGGGGTGCCGGCTACGGTCGGCATGCTCGCCCTGATTTGTCGAATACTCATTTCTTGATTGACGCCTTACGCTCGGTTGGTCGAGGTCCGGACGATGAGGCCATCCGCAAGGCCATCATCTTTGTTTCGCGGTGCCAGAATTTCGAAAGTGAACACAATACCACTCCTTTTGCTGCCAAGAATCCGGATGGGGGGTTCTATTACACGCCCGCGGGCGGCGGAGTCAGCATGGCAGGACAAACACCCACCGGTGGACTTCGCAGCTACGGATCGATGACTTATGCCGGCCTAAAGAGCATGATTTACGCTGGGGTCGGCCCGGACGATCCGCGAGTTCAAGCTGCCTATCGCTGGATCCGAAGGCATTACGACGTGCAATCAAACCCAGGCTTGGGAAAGGCAGGACTTTATTATTACTATCACGTCTTTGCCAAGGCCTTGGATGCTCTCGGAGAGGACATCATCGTCGATGAAGAGGGAATAGCTCACGACTGGCGAAGAGAGTTGCTAAGGGAGTTGGCCCGCCGGCAACAGCCCGACGGCTCGTGGGTAAATGACGAAACCCGGTGGATGGAAGGGGAACCGGCCCTTGTGACCGGCTATGTGCTTCTTACCCTCGCTTACTGTAAGCCGGAAAAATTGCCGAAAACCCCTTGAATTGGCCGTATGCCCGACCGACTCGAACCCTAATGCTGGGGGTGGATGAACGCACCCGTTTAGGATCGGCTCAGTTTCTAGGTCTTCAAGGGTACATCGGCATTGTTTTGCATTCCTAGGAGTTTCTCCCGGCTTCCAACGTCTACTCTTCCTACCCCACCCAGCCATCCCAGCGGCGGAAGGCCTCGATGGCAAAATACTCCGGGAGGCCGTAGTGGTTATATTGCTCGGCCGTGTGCCGGTTCCGATCTTCCGCCCGCTGCCAAAATTCCCGAGGGTCGTCCGGCCCAGGGAAGAGGGCCGTGTCCTTCTGCGACTCATGGCGGAAAATTGCCTCCTTCTTTAGCCGAAGGTCTCGAGGGCTTAACGGTACCGCCACATCAATTTGGTGGGGTGCCCATTCCTGCCACGCTCCGCGATAAAGAAGGACCTCCGGCCGCGAGCCGGTCTCCCGCTCAATCTCCCGAAGAGCCTCGAAAATCAATCTTGCACACACGCGATGGGTGCCGTGGGGATCGGATAAGTCCCCAGCCACATACACTTGCTTTGGGCCAATTTCCTCGATGCACTTGCGGACTATGGCTACGTCTTCCGGCCCAGGAGGACGTTTGCTGACGGTCCCTGTGCGGTAGAAAGGCAAATCCAGAAAATGGAGATTCTCCTCTTTTACCCCGCAAACCGATGCCGCTCCCCTTGCCTCACTCCATCGAATGAGGGCCTTCAGCTCAAGCACAATGGGATCATCTGGCTCTCCTGGCTGTTTGGATTGCAGGCTTTTTCGGACCTGATTTTTCAGCTCGAGCGATTTCTGCTCATCAATACCGAAGCGTCGGTTGACCTCGCAGACAAGGTCGGCAAGTTGAGCCACATCATGATCAAATACAGCGATATTTCCACTTACCATGTAGGCTACGTGCACCTCGTGACCATCTTCGACTAAACGGATGATGGTACCCCCCATGCTAATCACATCGTCATCAGGGTGGGGACTGAAAATTAGAACCTTGCATGGTTCCCGCCCGGCCGGGTGGTATTCGATGGTCTCCAGTAACTGCCGAAATACACGATGGGCCAATTTAGCCGCCGGACCATGATGCCGGAGAAGTTGATGGAGATTGTGATTGCGAAAGTCTTCGCCATCTAACTTTAGGAGGGCCTTTTGGGTCCGCTCCGAAAGCCAAAGGACTGCCCGTTTGATCAGGTCCTCCGTCCACTCCACCGACCTCACCAGCCAAGGAGTTGCCACGGCCGTAAGTTGAGCCGCTGCCGCTTCGTCTATATAAAACGCTGCATTGGGGTGATCTTGCAGAAAACTAGCTGGGACCCGACTTGTCGCAGGTTCCTCCAAAATCATTCGCACAACCGAGGCATATTCCTCCCCGTAGACCATCACCGCCACCTCTCGGGCGGAAAGGATGGTCTCAATGCCGATAGTTAACTTTTGCAGGGGGACCGAGTCCTCGTGGAAAAAATCGGCCGCACACTCTCGACGGGTTACCGGATCGAGCACTGCAAGACGGGTTCGGCTACTCCGCACGCCGAAAGGTTCATTGCCGGCAATCCGGCCGTTGCGACCTATCGTCAGCAATAAAAAATCCAAGCCACCAACCCGGCGGATCCTTTCTTCAAACCGGTAGCAAAATTCTTCCGCTTGCTCCAAAGGAACGGTGCTATCGAGAAGATAGACGTTTTCCGGGGAAATATTCACGCGAGTCAGAAACACCTCACGAAGCCATCGGCCATGATGCTGGAGCCGATTTTCGCTCAAGCCGTAAAACTCTTCCACATTGAAGACAATCACCCGAGAAAAATCGACCTGGTTCTCCTGATAAAGCCGAACCAACTCTCGATACACACTGACCACAGCCGATCCGGCACAAAGCCCCAATACCGCCGATCTTCCCACGGCGTTTCGCTCTTGCACGAGATGGACAATCAGTCGGGCCACGTATTCCGCCGCGGCTGTTTCCCCCTCGAACATATAACAAGGAATCCGAGTACCGGTAACGGAAATTGCCATCTCTAGCTCTCGAAATACCCCTTCTCGTGGTTTCTCTCGATCTCCCGGATGTTCTTCCGGATCTTTTTCCTTTTTCTTCAGCCAAATAACCTATCGGCTTTCTGTCCGTGGTGGGTTTTTGCCCAACCGAAGTTCCGAGCAATCTCGGAAAGTGTCCGGTTCTGCGGTGGACCTCCTTAATGCCGTACCTCGAATGCAATACCGCTCATGAAACATCACCCCTGCCAACCATAGCAGCAAGAGTTTGCCGGACCCGAACTTGCGATATTTAGTTCGATATTTACCCGACGTGGAGATACCAGCAGATTCCAGGGGCGACCCTCAGACCGCAAAGGGTAGTTTAATAAGCTGGCCACACATCGCGGTGACAGGAAATGTCCGGCACTCTAACCTCCGGCACATACCGCCAAATTCTGGCTTTTGCCGAGCTAAATGGTTGAATCCGGTCAAAGTTGCTAATACCTTCACTTTTTACCCCTCCCCGCAAAACTCCAAACGTACGGGGGGATTTCACCAGGCGGGTTCCTGCAAAATCCCATCGGAGAACCAACCCGAGGCGAAAAACCCTAGGCCCCAAATTCCGCAACGGTCCTGAAAAGCTCAACTAAGCTATTTCGACCTAGGGTGGAAAAAGCCGGGGCTATATTCTCTTTCTCCCGGAACCACTAACTTTCCTTGCTAACTTGGCCCCGATAGCGAGTGCGTGGTGATCACCATATTGTCGCGATGGATCACTTCCTGATACGGGCAATACCCGAGCTCCTTAAAAACTTCCGACGTCTTTAGCCCCCGAATTCTTCGAATCTCGTTTGCAGAGTAATTGGTAAGCCCCCGGGCGATTTCGCGGCCGTCGGGATCGTGCAACGAGACTACATCCCCTTTCTCAAACTCCCCTTGGACGTCGACGATTCCCGCGGGCAGCAGACTCCGCCCTCCGTGGAGAATCGCGTGACAGGCCCCCGAATCAATGACCAGTCGGCCCCGCGGTTTCACGGTATAGCCGATCCAACGTTTGCGGGCAGCCAAAATCTCTCCCTGGGCAAGGAACAAGGTGCCGACCGGCTCGCCGGCGATAATCTTCCGAAGTATTCCTGGTTCTTTTCCCCGGGCGATAATCACGTTACCTCCGGTGGCGGTCGCTTGACGGGCAGCCTCCAACTTGCTTGCCATACCCCCCCGGGTTAGCCCCGTGACCCGATCGCGAACCAAGTCGAAGACCGATCGGTCCAATTTCTCCACCAGCGGAATAACTCGGGAGTTTGGATCTGCGGGATCTCCGTCGTAAAGCCCCGCTACATCAGACAACAACACAAGGAGGGGTGCCTGAATCAAGTTGGTCACGATAGCCGCCAACCGATCGTTATCTCCAAAAGTCAGTTGCAATTCTTCAACGCTGATTGTGTCGTTCTCGTTGATGATCGGCACCGCCCCTAATTCGAGGAGGGTGAGAATAGTATTTCGGGCGTTCAAGTATCGGACCCGGGATTCCACATCCTCAGCGGTCAAAAGGATCTGAGCTGCATGTCTGCCGAAGCGGGTCAGGGACCGCTCATAAGCTTCGATCAAGGCACTCTGCCCAATAGCCGCCACTGCTTGGAGCATGGGAAGATCGGTGGGCCGATGAGTAAGGCCAAGCCGCCCCATCCCCGCTCCCACCGCTCCAGAACTTACAACCACAATTTTCCGGCCAGTTGCCAAAACATCATTAATCTGCTCACAAAATGATTCTATCCATTCTATATCCAGATTGCCGCCGTCCCGAGTAACAACCCGGGTACCCACTTTCACGACAATCGTCGAGGCCCCTGCTGCCACTTCTTGCCGGACTAAGTCCACCATTCCAAAAGCTCGTCCTCTTTCGCCGGTTTTGCAGGAAGTTCTTCCCAAAAAACAACTTCCCCCAGGGAAATACCTCCCGAAGCCCCGTCTTCATCACAGAATCGGCGTAAGCCGGTCCTCCGAGCTTATCGTCCAATCCGAACAAACCTCGCCCAGACGGCCGGGAAAAACAGCTCCGGTGTGATTTCCGACGTCGAAGTTTGGAAAACCTGTCGATTATACCATCCTCCCTGGGTTCTGGATTAAGCCCCGGGAAAACCCGAAGACAACCGCCGGTTCTCGGAACTCCTCCCGGGCTGGAAAGGTTTGCCGAGATTTTCGGATGGAGTTCCCAACGAAAAGTCGACAACCTATTCCCCGTGGGCCGTCCGGAAATTTTGGTCTTGGGGGGAACTTCGCTCCCCCTGCTTTCCGCTAACCAGCGGGTTAGCCTGGGTTGCCGGAAGCCCAGAATTGCCGGAAGATCAAAGTCTGCGATGTTATCTATCTTGATCATGTTTGAACTCTCGGATCATATCCGCGAAATGGAACACTCCTCGTTGCAGGCTGCCCACACACGTTTTGAAAGAACACTCCCGCCATTGTAATAGGGCAGACCAACGCAAAATGACCCTTCGGCTCAGGCCCAATTTTCGCCCATCATGTATTGAAAGGATGCGGAGTGGCCCCTCGCTCGATAGAGGCCCCCCTGGGGAAGAGAGCCCAGCCTGGGACTTTCCCGACAAGGCCGAGACTAGGAAAGGGCTCAATACCCTAGCCCGCATCCGGGTAGGTCGCCTCCAGATCCCTGGAAAGGATGCGGCGACCCCTTCAAAACCTGGCAACTCCCGCCAATTATTTCCTATGCCAAAGGCTAGCCAGTTTATAACCCCAGGGATTGCTATTTCCCGCTGGTTGAGAAATGCCTTTTCCTGCAGGCTGGGCACATCTTTTTTTCCGATTTACGAGTTATATCATTCCCCCCCGGTGTGACGGCCTAATCCCCAACCCACTGTTAAAGGTCCGGCACGACGGTTGCAACGTAGGTGTCCTCCCGCTGGGAAAGTGCACTCCCAATGGGTGACTCGCCCGGGGGACCACAAAACGTGCCTTACTTGAAGACATGGCTCAGAAGTTCTTCAAACAGTTGTGGTGGAAATTTCGGAATCGGGTGACAAAGGGAGGTTTGTTGGCATTGTGAATGAAGACCGACCTCCTCCCGAGTAAGCATCTGGAGGTAAACTGAGGCCGCTCCCAGCCCCTTTGCCGGGGAATTGTTAGGAAAGAAGGGGCCGGGGCAAAGAAGAGGGAAGCCGGTTATCTCGGCAAAACCGATTTTTACCGGAGTCGCCCCTAAAACGGCCAGGAGACGAAGGATTACGGACGGCGGTTCTGGCAGAGCCTCTGAAAGCCAGTACAAGCGAAACTTCGGGGAATTTAGGTCCCTAGCACAGGACACTCTCGTGACATGAGAACAAGCTAGGCATGTCAAAATCTAGTCCATTGCCTATTCGTCTCCTTTGTTTGGTTCCTTAACGTCATCACTGCAGATTGTTCAAAAGTTCGGCTTTTCATTCGAGGGGTGTGCGATGTGCGGCATTGTTGCCTATCTGGGTGCAGGCGAGGCAGCACCTTTTCTCCTTCAAGGGTTGCGACGGCTGGAGTATCGCGGTTATGACAGTGCCGGTTTGGCCACGATCACGAGCGATCGCCAATGGTATCTTGTCAAGACAGCGGGCCGGATTGAGAAATTGGCTACCCTGGTGAACCATTCTCCCTGCCCGGGTTCCCTCGGGATCGCTCATACCCGGTGGGCCACCCACGGAGCCCCCACCGACGAAAATGCTCATCCCCATATTGGCGGCGATGGTGAGGTCCTTTTGGTTCATAATGGGGTGATCGAAAACTATGCTGCCTTGCGAACTCGACTGGAAGGTTATGGCTTTACTTTCCGCTCGGCCACAGATACCGAAGCGGTCGCCCACCTAGTAGCTTGGGAAATTCGCCAGGAAAATCTACCCGATGAACTTACCTTGCGAGACCACGCCCGAGTGGTTCAGGCCGTCCAGCGTGCTCTCTCCCAATTGCGGGGGACATACGGCCTGGCCATTGTTTTCCCCCGCTGGCCCGACCTTTTAATTGCCGCCCGACTCGGGAGCCCACTTGTCCTGGGAATCGCCGAGGGAGCTTTTCTCCTTGCTAGTGATGCAGCCCCGTTGCTAGGTCATGCCCGAAAAGTGGTGTACTTGGCGGACCATGAGGTCGCGGTGATCACTCGAGACAACTTTCAGCTTTTCCACCGCGATACTGGCTCGGTTGAACCCCGGTGGCGAGACTTGGATTTGGATCTTCGTGACATCGAGCTGGGCGGGTATGCCCATTACATGTTGAAGGAAATCTTCGAACAACCCGAGGCCCTGCGGAACACCATGCGGGGCCGGCTGGACAAGGATGCAGCTACGGCCCGCTTTGGCGGCTTGAATCTCTCACCCCGCCAACTTCGGCGTGTGGACCGCATTATCATGACTGGCTGCGGCACAAGCTGGCATGCGGGACTGGTAGCCGAATATCAAATCGAATCCTTAGCCCGCCTGGCCGTCGAGGTTGAATATGCCAGTGAACTTCGTTACCGCAACCCACCAATTGGCCCGAACACCCTCCTCTTTGCCATCACCCAAAGCGGGGAAACTGCCGATACCCTCGCCGCTTTGCGGGAAATGAAACGGAAGGGGAACCCCACTTTGGCCATCTGTAACGTTGTGGGCAGCACCATCGCTCAAGAAGCCGACGGTGGCATTTATCTCCATGCCGGGCCGGAAATTGGCGTGGCCTCCACAAAGGCCTTCACCTGCCAATGCACGGTTACGGCGATGCTCGCCCTATATTTCGGCCGACTCCATCACCTCGGGTTCGAGGAAGGCCTGGAAATCATTCGCCACCTTGAAAACTTGCCAGTAAAAGTGGAGCAAACCCTCGAGGTCGACCCCCAGATCCGTCGTTTGGCCGAAAAGTACGCCCACTGTACTAACTTCCTCTATTTGGGTCGGCATATCAATTTTCCCACCGCTCTGGAAGGGGCCTTGAAGCTCAAAGAAATTAGCTATATCCACGCCGAGGGTTATCCGGCCGCTGAAATGAAACATGGGCCGATCGCTTTAGTGGACAAAAATACCCCAAGCGTTTTCCTCATACCTCAAGGCCCTGTCTATGAAAAGATCATGGCCAACATGCAAGAAATCAAAGCCCGCGGGGGACCTGTGATCGCCATTGTTAATCATGGAGATGACCAAGCCCGAAAGCTGGCCGACGACGTCGTCGAGGTTCCGTTTGTTCCCTTCTACCTCCAGCCGATTGTCTTTGTAATCCCCCTTCAACTTCTTGCCTATCATATTGCCGTGCTACGGGGCTGCGACGTCGATAAGCCCCGGAACCTCGCGAAAAGCGTCACCGTGGAGTGAGGGAAAATTCGTATCCAGATTGCAAGGAGCATCTGGAAAACCGGGAGCGGGAGGGACCCGAGGCAATCAGCTTCGAAATCCCTTCCCGCGAAAGAACCTGATCTCCGAAGGAACGGAAAGAACTTCCTGTGCACGAAATTAGTGCTCGGGCAACCTGAGCCGAGAACCAAACAGGTTGCGGGAAGCCGAGGCCCAAGGGCCGAGAGTAAGCTCGAGTACTCCGCTTTCCACACGGTGTGGCCGGGTTTATGCCCTGTCCGAAGACTGGCAAATGCTGGCGAGAAAAAGGTGCGAAGGGAAAAGTCTAAACAGAAGCCCCAAGTTTTCGTCGGAACTCCGATCTCTGCCTTTTTCCCAAAATCTCCCGGCTCCTCGGAATTCCGCACACGGTCCTTCGCAAATCGGCAAGCTTCAATGGCGGAAAGGGCCTTTGTGGAAATTGGTTCAGGGTATCCTCCGGTGAACCTTGAAACGGTGGAGTGACTGGGGAAAATTGGAAGGGATCAGCTGGTTTTCGCTCCAAAGGTCCAACGCACAAGAGCAAGAATTAATCGCTTTCAGCCCGCGAGTAGATCCTTGTGCTGCTAAGGTAAATCACCGAAAGTCGGCTTGGCAACTTGGGAGAACTTCACTCGGGTTTGAAACCACATAGCACTGCTTGTTTTTGGGTCAAAAATTTGGTTGAAAAAGCAGGATCAGCAAAGAAGCCCTTGGCGAACGGGGGCACTCAGTCACGAGACTTGACAAGCCGGAAGGTAAGCAGTGTTAACAAAGCTCGCAACGCGGAAGCTTGGAGGTAGGGGCTACGGCAATCCGCCAGAGAGGTTTTTTTGGTTAAGGAAAGAAGAACAAACACTTGGAGAATCGGCTTAAGGAGTGAAAGTGAACCCTACTTTCGCCGGGTCCCTCGGGACCATAAAAATCTTTCTCCAGAGTACTAAGGCACCGGGAAGGTTGGGGAAGATTCTCACAGAACTCGCATGATTTTGTAACCAATTGCCAGCTTAGCTTTTCTGCCAAGCTTTCGTGATTGTACTGCGGTCTACGGGAACAAACTCTTGGATCACTGCTGGGTCAAGGACAAGCCCTCCCTCTGGTGTTGAATCCAAAGCCGAGAGTCTTTCGGGTTTCTGTGAGGCGGGAAAAACCCATGGCCAACGAGTGGTTCGTAAAGATTGGGGGCGAGGTCCGAGGACCTCTCACGGGGAGTCAAGTCCGGGCATTGGTGGCCCAGGGCTTGCTCAGCCCTTCCGATGGTCTGTCCTCTAGTCCTCACGGACCTTGGAGGCGGGCTGGAGACGTTCCCGGACTATTCGCCAGTGCGAAACCACATACAGAACATCAGATGCCCGGTTCGCTTGAAAATGGTCCCCCCGCTGAACCCTCCTCGCCGGCAAGTAACCGGCAACCAGCTGCGGTGGGTGGAGGTGCTCCCGGTTTAACGCCTCCCAATGGAGTGGCCTCCATACCCCCGGCGACCACAATGCCACCAGTCCAAGGGGTACAACACCAGCCAAACTTGGAATCGGCCGTACATAGGACGAAGACGGGCCCTCGGGTACCAAAACCTGCCGAACTTCGCCTACAAAAACGGAAGGAGCTGATCCGTGTCGTGAGGTTGCTGGCGGCGGTATTTTGTGCGGTCGTAGTTTTGGGGTCAGCTTTGGTTTTGGGTGCCTCCTATCTTCGGGCCATGATTGCCGCCAAAAAAGCGGCAGAAATCCGCCGGTTGCAAACTCGGCCCGCTGCGGAGGTTGTGGAAGTTCAGATCCCGCAGGACTTGGATTCTGTGATTGCCGAGGTGGGAAGTGCCCTAAGCGGTTCTGTCGCAGGCACCGTGGGAGGAACGGGAAGGAAACTTCCCCCGGTTACCGATCGGTGGTTCAATGCGGCTACGGAGAGGGCTACCGTCGGTCAGGTCACACTGAGGATAGCCAAAGTGAAAATCGGTTGGCCCCGGCTTGTTAGTCCTACGGGTAAAGGGGCTCGCCCAAGGGATCCCTGTCTTCTAGTCTATTTGGAGATGGCCTTGCCCGAGGGAAGTGCGGAACTGGAGTTCTCAGGTTGGACAACTGATGACCAACCTGGAATCCGTCCCCAGTTACGGGACGCAAATAATCGACCCGTTGCGGCCATGAAATTTCCTGGTCTCGAAATCGAGGGGCAGCTCAAGTCGATCCTTTTACGGCCGGGGGAATCCGTCACCGATCTCCTTGTGTTTAGGCCGCCGGAGCAGCTGGCAGGGTTCTACGAACTAACACTTCCGGCCGAGCCCCTCGGAGGCCACGGTCTAATCCGGTTCCGGATACCTAGCACGATGATCGAGGAAGCTTCCTCCCAGCCAACTTTGGCCGGCGGACTCCGCAGGGAAATTGACACGAAGGAATCCCAGAAACCCTCAGAAAAGCCAATTGCCCACCCAGAAAAGCCGGCTGCCCACCCGCCTGAGCCCTCAGGGGAGATTTCGTCCGCGGAGGAATCCTCCCCCGAGGAAGAGTCCGACCGTATCCCAATCCCCGGTCTCCATGAATAACCCAGAATGGGAACTTGTAAGGATGCCGCGGACTTGCCCCCCGTTCATACCTCACTGACCGGCGGGAGAAATTCTTGTACCCGGCGGTAGATTAGGGGACATACTACCGAGGCTTGAGGACCGGTCGAAAATTCCAAAGGGCTGGGTGAAAGCTCTCCTTGAACACCTCGCCCACAGGTTTTGCCGGGCTTCCTCTCCGGCCGCCGGCAGGGTTTGCCGGAAGGGTCGTCTCCCACGAAAGGTCTGGGTTAATTGTCTAAGAAACTATCTTCAAATTGCTGAGACTCTGCTGGCCTGAAGTTGCCAGCCATCCTCTCGGGGGTATTCGGGCAGTACGGCCGTTGGAGATTTACATTCCGCAACCGAAATTCACATCAACCAGACATGCCTTAACTTTATAAAGACTAACGACTTACGGTTGGTCTGCCTTTTTGCCTTATGGCTGTTTTTGAAGAACCCGCAGCATCGGCCGGTCCCGTAAGGCCTCACTAAACGTTGCAAAAACTTCTCCCGACCGGTGAACAGGTGCCGGTTTCGCAATCCGAGAAGAGACTCTCAGGATACTCTTTGGCGGAGGTCAGGGACCAAAGATCAGTTGCCTCTGCCGGCCACGGGTTACAAATGGTTGCGGACATTCCCCAAAACAAGGTTGCACGGGTCTCTGGTCAGAATCTTGGAACAAATTAAGCTCCGGAAGGCCAAGGCCCTATGTATCGGTGGATTCCTCCGCTGGTTAACCCAGACATTTTGCTTGTGGCAAGCCGCGGGAATGCCAGGTAAGGAAGTTGGAGAAGTTCCTTTTCTACTCACTTCAACTCTCAGGCCGATTAGATTTCATGCCGCTTCTCCCGAAACGTCATGGAGACCTCCGAATCACTCCTCTGGAGTGTGGACCCAGACCCAAAAAAACACAACATGTGGTCCAAAAAGCCATGAGAGTATCGAAAAGTTGATCCCTCGAGTCTTTGAGTTATTCACCTCGCGAAATAAGGGAGGGGCTCCAGGCGGCCTCCGGTTTGACAGATTCGCAGCCAAGTTTGCAAGCAATACCCTCTTTAGGAGAAGTTTCCAAGGGCGGAAAATGGCGAAAAAAGGCGTGACAGTTAGGCCGGTTCGGCCGTATGATTGGGGGATCTCCTCGCTGCTGGAATTCTCAAACTAAACGGGTTAATCTGGAAATCGGGGAGTTCTTGTCCTAACTCCAAAGGAAAAGACGGTTAATTGTGGGGAGTTGTGTCTCACATTGAGGGGAATTGGTTCGACCATTTCAGCAAAGCCTCACGATGGCCAATGGGGGACGGTCCGTCAAAAGGGGGGTGGAATCGCGATCATGGCCGCAGTTCGGGTTCGATGTCCTAAATGTTTTTCAGAATACACGGTAAGTGAGGCTCACCTTGGGCGGACGGGCCATTGCACAAAATGTGACACTCGTTTTGTGCTTGTAGCAATTCCCGATGCGGTTACCCGAACCGTCTTGAGCAGCCTGCAAAAGTCCCCCACTGCGGACTCTTCCTCCGACATCCCCGAGCAATGGAAAGTAGGCGACATCATTCTTGACATTTATGAGGTGAAACCCCTTCGGCCGGATAAGCCTTATGCTGAAGGGGGGATGGGGATTGTCTACCGAGTTTTCCACCACGGATGGGGTATTGACCTGGCGGTCAAATGTCCAAAAGGTTCCGAGTTCCGGAGCGAGGAAGGAAAACGGAACTTCGAGCGAGAATGTGAAGCATGGATGCGGCTAGGACTTCATCCCAACATTGTCACATGTTACTACGTTCGCCGGATTGGGGGGATTCCGCGAGTATTTGCGGAATTTGTGGATGGGGGGACATTATGGGAGTGGATTCGGGACCGTCGGTTATACCAAGGGAAGCCGCAGGAAGTTCTCCTTCGAATTCTAGATATTGCCATCCAATTTGCCTGGGGTCTTCATCATGCTCACGAGCACGGAGTAATTCATCAGGACGTGAAACCCGAAAATGTCCTCATGAAAGGGGACATTCCCAAAGTTACCGACTTTGGATTGGCCCGTGCCCGCTGGGCGGCAACCGCCACTCCCTCCGACTCCACGAAAGCTAGCTTGGCAGTCAGTTGGGGTGGAATGACCCCCGCCTATTGCTCTCCTGAACAGCTCCAAGCCGCAGTCCAGGCAGAGGCCGGCCTACCCCACGAGCAGCGGGTGAAACTCACGCGGGGTACGGATATCTGGTCTTGGGCTCTGACAGTGCTGGCTATGTTTTACGGTCGGTGTCCGTGTCGTTTGGGCGGGCATACCGCTGCTGAGGTCTTCGAAACCTACTGCCGTCAGGGACCGCCAGAACGATTCCTCCCGAAAATGCCAGACTCGTTGATCGAGCTGCTCCACCGGTGTTTCCGGCGAAATCCTGAGGAACGACCACGGGACATGCTGGAGATTTCTGATTGGCTCCGGGCGACTTGGCGGGATATTGCCGGCCAGCCATACCCCCGCTATCAGCCGACGGCCGCCGATCTGAAGGCCGATTCCCTCAACAACCGAGCCGCCTCGTTGTTGGACCTGGGCAACCAAAAAGAGGCCATCGAATTATGGGCTCAAGCCTGGCGAGAACATCCTTGGCAACCCCAGGTCACCTTCAATCAGGGATTGCTCCAGTGGCGGACGGGTCGAATCACCGACGGCGAACTTATCAATCAACTAGAAGAGTTGTGCAAAACCCGGCCGCAGAGTGCCGAAGCGTTTTATGCCTTGGGGTTGGCCCAACTGGAACGTCTCGAAGTCAAACAAGCCATCGAGGCTCTGGATACAGCAGTACAGCTGGGCGGAGGACCGGAGGTAGTCCGGACCCTCGAACAAGCCCGAGCTATGGCGGCCGACATGCCTCGTTGTCTTCGGTCATTCACGGGCCAGCCCCCTTACGTGACCGAGGTTTACCTGGGTGCCCGCGGTGACCGCATCCTTTCCGGACTTGATGCTCGATCCATGCGGCTGTGGGAAACGGAAACGGGGCGGACTCTCACCACGCTCGAACTGCCGACTGTAGCCACTGCGGTAAGCACTAGTGCCGACGGGCGATGGCAATTGCGGTATGCTCGCGACGGCAACTTCATCGTGCAGCAGGCGGCGATGCCATCCACTGCGGAAGTCTTCCGAAAAATCCGATGGGGACCGGGCGACAAGCTGCCGTCTCCGGACGGTTCCCATGCCTTTGTCACTACAGAGGAGTACACCATTGAGCTGCGGACCGCGGAAGGCGGAGAACTTGTCCGGGTCTTTCGGGGCCATTCTGGGCCTGTCCGCTCCTTAGCCGTTAGCTCCGACGGTGCTTGGCTCCTTTCCGGAAGTAGCGATAAAACGCTCCGACTATGGGAGGTTTCCACGGGACGGTGTTTGCGGACCCTAAAAGGCCATACGGATCCGATTACTGGGGTTTACCTCAGCTCCGATGCCAGCTGGGCCCTTTCGTGCAGCACAGGGCGAACGCTCCGTCTCTGGCGGCTTGCCCCTCTGACACACCCGCAAAAACGGTTTTTGGCCCCTATTTTACTTTGCCAGGTAACCACCTCCGAGGAAGCAAGCAGGATCCAATCCCAGTTCGTGGAATTAGCTCTGAAGGCGAGAATGGCCCTTGCCGGTGAACAGTACGGGGTGGCTTTGGAGCATACTCGGGCGGCCCGCCAGCTGCCGGGATATCGCCTTACGCGCGAACTCCTAGAGCTTTGGAATCGAATTGGACGAAAATGTGTTCGGCGGACTCTACAGGACGCATGGTGCTTGCAGATGTTTGAGGGGCATGCAGGAGAAGTCCGCTCAGTGGCATTTGCTCCCGATACATGCCGGCTGGCATCCGGAGGAGTCGATGGGACTTTGCGAGTGTGGCATCGCGAAGGCTCGGCAGCAGAAGCTCAGATTATTGCTGCCCATAGCGACTGGATCTCCAAGGTGGCTTGGAGCCCAGGTGGAAATTTGATCGCCTCCGCGGGCCAAGATCGATCTGTCCGGCTTTGGAACTCCGAAGACCTGCGGTGCTTAGCCACTCTGCAGGGGATTACTACTCCAATTAACGATGTAGCGTTTTCGCCCGACGGAAGATTTCTCTTCTCCGCGGGATGGGACCGACTCATCCGCCAGTGGGACCTTGAGAACGGGAAATGTGTGCAAACTTTTAGCGGACACGAGAAGTACATCAACGCCTTAGATGTCAGTTTAGACGGTCGTAGGTTGCTTTCCGGAGGAGAAGACGGCACGATCCGTCTGTGGGATGTGCAAAGTGGGGAATGTCTTCGGGTAATCGCCGCCCATCGAGACTGGATTTACGATGTGGCATTTGTCCCTTTAAGCCGACAGGCGATCTCTGCTGGTAAAGACTGGCTTCTAAAAATTTGGGATTTAGAGACTGGCGAATGCCTTCGGGAACTTGCGGGGCATGAAGGACCCGTCTTTTCCGTGGGAGTGACCCCGGATGGCCAGTTTGCCGTGTCGGCTGGCAGGGACCGGACTGTCCGAGTGTGGTACCTGCCCAGTGGTACCTGCCAGCGGATTTTAGTGGGCCATATGGGAAGTGTTTTTGCCGTGGCAATTAGTCCCGATGCTCGCTGGCTTATATCAGGTGGCGAAGATGAGACGGTTCGTCTCTGGGAGTTGGATTGGGATTATCATTTTCCCGGCTGGAGTGACTGGGACGAGCGGGCTCGGCCAATCCTCCAAGCATTTTTGGCTAGAGTTGCCACTCCTAATCGAACCCCTCGATCCGAACAAGGCCCAATGGGAGTAGAGAGGGCTGATCTGCAACAGCTCCTCACGGATTTGGAACATCGAGGCCTGGGCTGGCTTCGAGCTCATGGTATCGAAAGCCGTCTGCGAGAGTTGGTGGCCAGTCTCAGCCCCGCATAACCGCGGTAGTTTCATGGGAAACGGAAGTACACCTACCTATCACCGGGAAATGTCCGAAATCTTTCATCTGTAGCCGAATCGAGGTTCGATTCTGTGGGTGGGATTTCAATATGAAACCTGCGTGTGAGGATTTCGAACATCATCCCAGCCCGCAATTGCAACCTCACCGCGTTCGTTTTCTTACCCCAACAGGGGTCAAGTTAAGGGCTTTTCCTGCGGAACGGATAAGGTACAGTAACAATCGGGCGGCAAATCTTTCTGGTACATTTGTCCTCTACTGGATGACGGCCTTCCGCCGACTGGGGTCGAACTTTGCCCTGGATCGAGCCGTCGCGTGGGCTGAGGCCACCGGCAAGCCGCTCCTTATCCTAGAAAGTTTCTCCCTGGGGTTTCCGTGGTCAAGCGAGCGGCATTTCTGGTTTGTCTTGCAGGGGATGCAAGAAAAAGCGAAGAAGCTCCAGACCGGGCCGGCACTTTACCTGCCCGTTCTGGAGCAATCCCCAGGAGATATTGCCAAACTTTTGTCCCGCGAGGTGGGGCAGCTTGTGTGTGTCATCACAGACGATTACCCCCTCCGGCCGTGGCAACGACAAATCCGGCAAATTGGAGAAAGCTTGCCCATCTGTGTCGAAGCTGTGGATTCCTGCGGGTTGGTTCCTCTGGCAGCTTCTTCTCGCATTTTTACAAGGGCGGTTGATTTCCGGTGTTTTTGGCAAAAAAACTTCAGGAAGTTCCTTTCTGCCCAACCCGAGCTAGACAGCCTTCCCCGGTTGCCTCCGCTTCAGCCGTCAACCTCTTCCTTCATCGAGCTTTTAAGACAAGTGGCGATTGACCCGGAGAAGTGGCTAACCCACTCCGAAAAACTCCATGCTTTGCCGTGGGGGCGAAAGGTCTTCCCCGTGGAACTTCCGGGCGGTACAAACCCCGCTCGCAAGCGGTTGGCTCAGTTCGTTCTCAACAAATTGGAGGACTACGATCGCCGCCGGAATCATCCGGATCTAGAAGGTACGAGTGGGCTTTCGCCCTACCTGAAGTGGGGGTTCATTTCGACGCAGGAAATCTTTTGGGAGGTTGCTCGGGCAGAGAATTGGTCCCTAGATCGCTGCCTCCAGAATCCTCTCGGCAAAAAGAATTTTTTTGGAATGGGGGCAGGAGCCGAGGAGTTCTTAGATCAGCTTTTTACTTGGCGGGAGATCGGTTTCAACTTCGCCGCTTTCTCGGATCGGTATGATCAATTCGAAAGTCTCCCGGATTGGGCAACTCAAACCTTGAAGGAGCATGCCTGCGACAAACGTTCCTATATGTATACCCTTTCCGATCTGGAACACGCAGCCACGCATGACCCCGTGTGGAATGCAGCCCAGACGGAGCTAATGGCAGCCGGCACGATCCACAACTATTTGCGAATGCTTTGGGGAAAGAAAATCCTTGAGTGGACTTCCTCTCCAGAGGAAGCCCTCGCTTTCATGATTGAGCTGAACAATAAGTTCGCTTTGGATGCCGAAGATCCGAACTCTTATTCAGGAATCTTTTGGATTCTCGGCAGGTATGACCGCCCTTGGGGCCCGGAAAGACCTATCTTTGGAAAAGTCCGCTACATGAGCACGGAGGCAGCTGTGCGAAAACTGAAGATGGAAAGCTACCTCGATCGGTTTTCACCCCAGCGGGTTAAAGACCGGCACCCCATGGCGGACCCGTAAAAACTCTTTTTTCCCACGCTGTTCTCGGCTCCTACTCGTGCCCCGGGTACAAACTGCTTCTTTTGCCTTTGGAGCCCCCTTGCGGGCTTTTCAGCCCTTGCGTGCTTATAAGCCGCCCACTTGAAGTTTGAGAGTGCTTCAGTAGACTAAAAAACTCCGCCACCCGGAGCATTGCCGGGTACCGGACAGAACGACGGACTTGCCGAAGGGGAACCTGTCCACTTTCGGCCGGAGGACAGCAGGATACCCAAGGCGGGGTGCGAGGCGGTTGTCCGCCCATTTTCGGACCCACATCAAAGGGAAACTAAGGTCCGCTGGTGGACTGGACTAAACCACGGGGCTATAGCCCTGCTTACTCCGAGGCGGTCGCGGCCTTGCCTCCTGCCAGCTGTTGCCCTTGAACGCCTTGCAGCAGTTTGGTTCTCACAAAAACGCCGAGAGCACCAGCCGTCCTTAGAAGCCGGTCCTTACACAGAAGTAGTTGATATTCTTGGGGCAGCGTTGGCTTCCTAACGACGGAATTCCGGGAAAGACAGTTAGGTGTTGGGAAAGGTGTCCTTGGGTGGGGCAAGAAGGGCAGCTCTGACTGAACGCCGTTTCTTCGGGAAGGGGCCCCGTTTGCCGGGGTTTCCGCCCGAGAAGGGAAGATCTTTAAGCAAGGGATTACCTTCCGCATCCCCTTCGGCACTACCAGATCCCCGGCATGGCCTCTGGCCCTCAAATCACTGCAAAGGGGTGATTCGGCCAATCAAATCTCGAAACCTGACTCCCTGGGAACTCTTCCTAGGTGGAAAGCGGGAAATAATCGTCTGGGTCGATTCTCACGGTGGGTCTGTGAGGAAGTGTAACCGGCTCGCTTAAGGGATAAAAGCAAAGGAAAAGGTACGTCAGATCAGAAAAGGAGCTGGAAAAGCGTGAGCGAGGTAATTCGCGAGGGCACAATAATCCGTTCCCAATTGGATTTTCTTTTCTATCCGAAAAGTCTCGCGGTAGTGGGTGCTACAGCCACCCCTGGAACAGTTCCCTATGACATCCTGGCCAATATTGTGCAGTCGGGATACCAAGGCCGGGTGTATGCGGTAGCCCCGGGGAAAAAATCGATTTGCGGAGTGCCCGCTTATCGATATGTGCTCGACCTACCGGAAACGGTCGACCTAGCTGTCATTGTGTTCCCCGCTGAGGTCGTGGACCGAGCTTTGGAGCAATGTGGACAGAAAGGGATCCCCGCGGCAATTGTGATCTCTGCAGGTTTTCGGGAGGTGGGTGATGCGGGTCGGCAGCGGGAGGAACGGTTGAAGGAACTTTGTCGCCAATATGGCATCAGCCTGATTGGTCCCAACTGCTTAGGTGTAATTAACACCGATCCTGTGGTGCGGCTTAATGCCTCTTTTGCCCGGGCAATGCCTCAGCCTGGTCCTTTGGCTATGCTGAGTCAATCTGGGGCCCTTTGCACGGCCATTCTCGATTATGCCCGACAACGATCCATCGGCTTTTCCAAATTCGTGAGCTTCGGCAATAAGGCGGTCGTTTCCGAAATGGATTTGCTGGAATACTTGGCCGAAGATCCGCAAACCACAGCGATCCTGATGTATCTGGAAGAAATTTCCGACGGCCGCCGGCTGTATGAGGTTGCCTCGCGGATCACTCGCGGTCCGAATCCCAAGCCGATTCTCCTAATAAAGAGTGCGCGGACCAGTCGTGGGGCAGCGGCTGCCAGCAGTCATACCGGAGCCATGGCTACAGAAGATGCCATCTGCGATGCTGTCTTCGAGGCTGCAGGAATCCTCAGGGTTGACACCCTAGAAGAAATGTTCGACACGGCCGTGCTCTACACCACTCAGCCCTTGGCTCGAGGCCCGCGGGTGGGCATTGTCACCAACGCGGGAGGACCGGGGGTACTTGCTACCGACGCAGCGATCCGCTTCGGCCTAGAGGTGCCTCCACTGAGCCCCTCAACTCGGGAAAGGCTCCGCCAGCATCTGCCTGCCACGGCCAATATGAGCAATCCGGTAGATGTTATCGGGGATGCCCGAGCGGACCGCTACCAAGCAGCCATTCAGGCGGTCCTTGAGGACCCCGGAATCGATCAGCTCGTTGTTATCCTCACTCCTCAATCGATGACGGATATTATGGCCGTGGCCGATACCGTCTGCTTGATCGCGGCCAACTCCCCTAAGCCGATCGCAGCCAGCTTCATGGGCGGAGTGGACGTCGCCCCAGCTGTGGCCCGAATCGAACAGGCCGCCGTGCCCCACTATCGCCAGCCAGAAGATGCCATGCGGGCCATGGCTAACATCCAACATATTCTGAGAATGCGGGAAATGCCCCAAGAAGACGGGCCACCGCCCATCTCAGAAGACAGTCGGCGGAGATCTCTCGCGATCCTTGAGAAAGCTGAGCCGGGACTTTTATCCGAGGTTCAGGCACTGGAAATTCTCCAGTTGTACGGAATTCAGGTGCCGGCCTACCGGCTGTGCCAATCCCCCGAGGAAGCTGTACAAGCTGCCGAGGAGCTCGGTTACCCGGTGGTCCTCAGAATTCACAGCCGACACGTGGTTCATAAAACGGAAATAGGCGGGGTGATCCTGAATCTCTGCAATCCGGAGAGTGTACGGCAGGGGTTTGAAATCCTTCGCCAGCGACTGCGGGAGCATGTGCCGGAGGCAGAGTTCGAGGGAATCATTGTCCGCAAGATGATTCCGGCCGGCTATGAACTTATTATCGGGGGAAAACGGGATCCTTCGTTTGGCCCCATAATTATGGTCGGGCTTGGAGGCATTTATGTGGAGCTTTGGCATGCCGTCGCCTTTGCTTTAGCACCGGTGACCCGCAATCAAGCCCGGCAGCTTTTAGCTCGGACCAACGCCGCCAAACTTCTTTCTGGCCTCAGGGGGCAAAAGCCCGGGGATGTTGAGGCCTTTATCGATGCCGTCTTGCGAGTAAGTTACTTGCTGGCGGATTGTTCCCGCATCGCCGAGCTCGATTTAAATCCCGTGATCGTTGCCGAAGCAGGTCGGGGATATGCTGCTGCTGATGCTCGGATTGTCCTTCGGTAATGGAGGCAACTGCATCGGAAAGCAATAGTTCTGAGAAGCTTTGAAAAATAGATTGGAAAGGTCTGTCCTAACTCCAACTTTACCACGAGTCGGCCTAGAACACCGCAAAAGGGTTAATGAATTCCAGGCTCGGTATTTCGGGGCCTAAATCCTTTCGGATTTCCCTGAAATTTCCGAGGAGTTTTGGCTAAAACGAGTCGCAAGGTCGACCCAACGGAAACTTTCGGCCATCCTCACAATCATTACCCACTCCATCAAAAGGTAACCTGAAATTTCGGAGGGAAAAAATGGAACGTAGCGAAATCGAACGTCGCGTGAAGCAAGTGGTAAGTCGAATCCTTCGAATTGACGAAAGTGAGATCGAACCCCAGCATCATTTCGTCTTCGATTTAGGGGCCGACAGTGCTCAATCCGTTCAGTTGGTCGATGCTTTCGAGGAAGAATTTAAGATCGAAATGGACCGGGATGCCGCCTTGGCGGTCAAGACGGTGGGAGATGCGGTGGAATTCATTGCCGGATATGTGAATCGGTAAACGCACGGCCGGACGGACAATTGCTCGGCTTGGCCAAGAAGAGCCGCTCCTAGCTATATAACCGGGTACAAGGGATCAGGGTGTAATCCCTGTGTCCGAAGTAAGTCATTTGCTTTTGTATCTGGGGTTGCCAACCCGCTTCCTCGCCGAGGAAGTGGCCGGAGGTGGCTTGCCAGCAAGTCTTCCTGCTGCTCAAGCAACCAACTCCAGAACCCCGAAAAAAAGAAGCCCCAGACTGACGATGGCATTGGCGTGGAAAAATGCCTGGTTAACCCGGGTGAGGTCATTAGGTTGGACGAGTCGGTGTTCTATCCACAGAACCCCGGCGATCATTAAAAGTCCTAAATAGAAGATCCACTGAAAAAGGGGGTATACAAGGGGCAATAGGATTAACCAAACCATCATGACCACATGACAAAGTCGGGCAACTTGAAGGGCCCGGGGTGTTCCCACCCATGCCGGCAAGCTTTTAAGCCCTACCTGCCGGTCAAACGACTCGTCTTGACAGGCATAAATGATGTCGAACCCGGCCACCCAAAAGAGCACAGCCAAGCCGAGCACCACTGGGGCGGCCTCAACTTCAGCACGAAGAGCCACCCAAGCCGCAACCGGTGCAAGCCCTAAGGCACCGCCCAACCAGAAGTGCGACCAAACCGTAAACCTCTTCGTATAACTGTAAGCCAAAAGATAGGCAAGCACCGGCACCGAGGCCACCAGCGGAATTGGGTTTTCCGGCAAAAAAAGCAATGTGCTTAAGACAAAGCCCACACAACAGATTACTGTAAATGCGATCACGCTGGAAACCGAAATTAATCCACGAGGCAAATGGCGGGAAGCGGTCCGGGGATTTAAGGCATCCCAATGCCGATCCACAAGGCGATTAAAGGCCATCGCAGCACTCCGGGCAAACACCATGCAAAGCAAAATCCCCACATAGTGCCGCACAGGAGGTAAACTCCTGCCCTCCTGAAAAGTCAAAGCTACTGCCATCGCTGCTGAAAGCACTGCAAAGGGAAGGGCAAAAAGGGTGTGGCTAAAGCGAATAAGTTCCAGCAATTGCCGAATATTCCGAATGACTCGTAAACCCAACACTTCTCTTTCCATTGGTGTTCAAGGACGTCTTTTAGTGGCACCTGTCATCCCAATCCGGAACCTCATTCGCACTCCGATCCCCATGGCTCCACCAGTTGAAAATCCTCCCCGAGATGATCGCAAATTCTGGCCACCACAAAGTCCACCATCTCACCCAGGGAGGAGGGCCGGTGGTAAAAACCCGGCATAGCGGGCAAGACGGTAACTCCATGCCGAGCAGCAAAATATAAATTTCGCAACTGAATCGCGGAAAGAGGCGTTTCCCTTGGGACCACGATTAACCGCCGCCGTTCCTTTAGATGGACCTCGGCCGCTCGCCGAATTAGGTTGTCCGATATTCCATGGACAATTGCAGCCAAAGTGGCAAGCGAACATGGACAGATGACCATCCCATCCGTCAGCACCGACCCACTGGCCAGCGGAGCATTCAGATCGTCAAATCGCCAATAACGAAGTCGGCCAATTTTTCCGGAGAAAGAAGTTTTGCCGTAACCCAAAGAAACCACTTCTCCACTGCCTCTGCCCCAAGGTTCCGGCATCTCCGAACAGGACACCCACGGTCCAAGGCTTGCAGGGTCAAAATCGTCTAAGTTGAGCTCTAACCCAAGTTCATGCCGCAATACATCACGGGCAGCAGGAGTGATCAAAAGTTCAATGCCTCGACCTCGATGTAATAGCACCTGCATCAGCCGAAGACCGTAAATCACCCCACTCGCCCCGGTAATCGCCAGCACAATAGGCCGTCGGGGTGGTAACGTTTCGTCTATTTCCAAGCTCTCCTCCTTCGTTTGACCACGTACCATCTCCAGCATCCAGACTTCACTTGTGCAAGAAGTATTCCCGCAGTCTCTCAGAAGGCAAAACCCTTACGGCTTAAAGCCGAGGTAAAGTGTAGCAATCCCCCAGGAAAGGGGCAGAAAGCTTAATCGATCCAAACCTGCGGATGCCATTTTTTCCAGAAATTTCTCTCCTTGGTCAAACTCCGCTACACTTGCCGGCAGGTAACCATAGGCATTCAATCGATTTCCGGAAAGGAGATTTCCCACGCAGGGAAGCACCCGGTGAAAATACCAAAGATAAACCCTCCGGATCCATCCCCGGCTCGGAAGAGAAAATTCGAGGACAACAACCTGGCCCCCCGGCCGACAAACCCGAACCATCTCTCGGAGGGCCTCCATCGGACGAAAGACGTTCCGGATCCCAAAGGCCACACTCACCACTTGAAACGTATCGTCCCGGAAAGGAAGAGCCTGGGCATCCGCCAACACCCAACTAAACCATCGGTCGCCTCCCTTCTGACGGGATTTCTTTCCGGCAAGCCGAAGCATGGGAAGGCAAAAATCCACCCCTACTACCTCAATGCTTTTCTGACCGCTCCGCCAATAAGCAAAGGCCAGGTCCCCAGTCCCACAACACACATCGAGCACCGGTCCAACTAAAGGCTGAGGGGCAAGTTCTGCCGCTTTCTTCCGCCAACGCCGGTCGATCCCAAGTGAAAGCAGGTGATTCAGGAAGTCATACCACGGGGCTACCTCCGCAAACATATCGCGGATTTTGTCTGGCTGCTTCTCTAGAAGCTCCGAATCCGGCACAGGTTCGTCCTGCGTCCGGCCCCTGCAAAAAGAAAGCAACCTCTGCAAAACATCGCCCACCATTGCGACATCCTAAGGAAACTTGACCAGCTTGATCGGGGAGCTAAGTTCCAAACTCTGGCGGGGCAAATCCTTCTCCTCCGCGGAAGTGTGCTCGAAAACGCTTGGCAGTATGCTTGCTTATGGGACCACAAGACCAAAAAAATGGCCCTCAGGGAACCGGTTAGGCAGATTGAACCTTGCCCATCTCCATTCGGCTACAAAGCCGGAATCACCGCCCCGGGATCCGGAGCACTGCGATGACCTTTGAAACAGAAAGAAGTGGTCCTACTATTTTTATCCAAAATCGCCAAGATT
>Ga0272449_1000943_pt1 | contig 31889 bp, 21 predicted proteins | sample YNPCB0241_FD_198679 | JGI IMG/M metagenome (GOLD analysis project Ga0272449, IMG submission 198679) | Hot spring sediment microbial communities from Yellowstone National Park, WY, United States - YNP-CB-024-1 | ecosystem: Environmental > Aquatic > Thermal springs > Hot (42-90C) > Sediment... | reverse complement strand
GGAACTTTAGTTCGGCCATTTCAAAAGGGGTCGTGTGGCGGTGCCGCATCAAATAGCGGATCAAGGTGCGGTCGTCGGAGACCGTTCGGGTACCTTCTCCGTAGCTCACCCGGGCGGCCTGAACCACTGCTGCGTCATCCCCCATGCAATCGACCAGGCAAACAAAGCCTTCGTCCAGAACGGGGAACTTTTTCCATCGGAGCTGTTCTACGACGACCCTGGTGGAAGCCATTGCCGACCCCCGCTCAACCTGCACCTTGGCCACCCATGGCCCCTATATTACTGTTCCTGCGCAATCCACCCGGATTGCCTACCTTTCCCATTCCAGCCATACCACTTTTTCCGCTCCCCGGTGGTAAACCGGGTCTAGAGTCGGTGTCCGCGTGTCCCCCTTTTGCCAACCTCCCGAAATGGGAATTGTCCCCGACGAATGTCGGCCTTGGCAAGAGGCCAGATTCCGGGTCGGAAGACGCCTTGCTTTTTCGGGCACCAGTGCTCTCCTCCCTTTTCCCAAGGGGACTTGGAAAAGAAAGAGGATATGTTCCTACAAGCGGGAGGAGTTTTCCCGCGAGCGATCCAAGCCAAAGTCAACCGCCAGGGATTTCTCCACGAGAGGGAAAAGTGAACCGGAAAGCAGAATGGAGTCAATAGTTCACCGAAGATGAAAACTTTACGAGCAAGCCAGCGGCAGCTAGCAAGATGAGGTCCTTTGCCCCGAAACATAACCTCCAATGGGCCGCTACTCCGGTGGCAACCAGATACACCCCGGCCTTTTGCAAACCTGCCAATGGACTTAATAGCCGTGTGGTCCAAGCCACCAGAGCGATACATCTCCGGGGGCATCAAGCTGATAAAGCTCGAACAGGGTTGAGTGTCAAAGTTGCCCGATCAATCTTCCGGTTGTTTGGGCAGCTGGGGTTTCTCGAGAAGTTCTTTAACTAAATTAGCAAGATAAGCGGGATTATCGGTGGCGATCAAATGGTCGATTCGGCTCTGAGGAACCCCAAGTCCAGCCATGGCCGCAGCTGCCCAACGCCACAGCTGCTGCCGCTTTTTCCCTTCGGCCAGATAAAGTTCAGACACCAATTCTTGCAACCTTTGGAGCCGGATTGCAGACTGATTGCGATAGTAATCCCGAATCTTCCTTTCCTGGTAGGTCAACCGACGTCCCATATTTGGCACCTTGACGCTGTCGATCTGATTTTTGCTAGATTGTCCCGACTTTTCGCCACCGCGATCGGCTGAGCGGGTCGCTGCCTCCGTTCCGCGGAAGTTGTGCAGGAGCCCGATGTCTTTCCCAATTGTAACTGGCCCGGATGTCCTCTTTTAGGAGCCACCCTGAAACTCCGCCGATATTCGGGGAGAAAACCACTTGTCTGCCCGAAGAGGGCACGAAATTTCCCCCACGGGGCCCCCCTGCCTGGAGGACCCCGACCGTAAAAACTTTCCCCTTCGACACAGATGTTTTCACCCTTTCGAATTCTTAGAATCGGTTCCACCCATCCTTTAAACACACAACGTCGTAAACAACGGCTCTAATACTTTATCGACAGGCTTTTCTGCAAATAGAGCATGTTATGGAACTTAGCTCGGTTTTGCAGGGAGAGGGTATATCATGGCAAAAAGATAAGGCAAGACAACCCGAGAGTTCCAACGGGAGGACCCACGCGTGAGTACCTCTTCGAGGGAAACTTTCAGCCAACCAGTACGTCGGGTGAGCAGCCTCGATTATTTTGGCCTTCCGACGTTCATTCGCACGGTCGAGCACCATCCGATTCTCGACTCGACCAATACCTACCTGAAACGAATCTTCACCGAAGGGCCCGGTATCCCCCCTGGGGAGATTCCTATCCTGGTGATTGCGGACCAGCAGACGGCCGGCCGAGGAAGAGAAGGGCGGTCATGGTGGACCGGCCCGGGAAGCCTCGCCTTTAGCGTAGGGTTCGACCCTACCCAAGTGCCAAGTACCGCGGGAAAACTCTTAGATCTCCGATCCTGCTGTTCCCAATTCGGCTTTGCTGCAAGTTGGGCAGTTGCGGCGACGGTCCGCGAGATGTTTCCCGGCCGGGTCATCTATCCCTGGGAAAACAAGATTACTCCCCAACCTTATCCCGAGAGGATCACTGACAGGTCAACAGGCCTTTTAATGCCAGACACCCCACCCGCAGCCTTTGGCCCGGGGGAAAGTTTTCCGATTCTACTGAGCATCAAGTGGCCCAACGACGTCCTGCTAAATAACCGAAAGGTGGCCGGTATCCTGGTGGAAGTGATCCGCGAAAACGGGGTAGTTGTGGGAGTCGGGGTAAATACTAACTGTTCAATTGAGGATGCCCCTCCGGAACTCCGGCAACGAGCTACCACCCTCCGCGATTTGACCGGTCAAACCTGCGATCATCGGCATTTCTTAACTGTATGGATGAAGCACTTCTCCGAGGTACTCGATCGTTTGGCGGAAGATCCCACCGCTGCCTCCCAACAAATAAGCAGTCTTTGCGGGCATGTGGGACAAATTCTGACCGTGCAATGTGGGGCCCGGACAATTTCGGGAATCTGTCGAGGAATCTCTCCCGACGGGGCCCTCCTCCTAGAAATGGATGGGCAAGTCCACCACCTCTACTCCGCCCACGTGCAATGTTAAAAGCCTTTGACCCAACCCACACCGACCCGCATGCCCGCCCCCCGGCAAACCGACAGCCGGACTCCGCAGTTATCTCGCAACGGTGCCCAATGGAAAAATAAAGCCTTGGGCTATTAGTTAGTGCCCAAGGCCGAAAGTACCCCAATGCAACTTCAGCTTGTATCTGGGGAATAAGCCCCCTCGTGCCTGTGGGAGAGGGGAAACCTACCGGCTCACTTTCTCCACGCGGTCCTGATTCTACCGCTCAACCGCGGTTAAAATGCTCCCTCGATCACTTTTTCGGACAACCTAGGTGAGGTCGGCCTCCAAATTTCCCCACCTTCTTTGGAAATCCAGAGATTACGGGAGAGACTTTTCGGAGAGTTAGCGGCCGATTTGCCGGTGCATGGCTCCCGCACAAAACGCAACCAAAAACTGGCCGTCAAACCGCTTCTCCCCGGATTCCTTGCCGTTGCGAATCACCGGGTTACCTCTTCCAACTGGTTCCGGGGAAACTGTCATCCCTTTCTCTTTGAGGCCGAAGAAATTCGCCGCAAAGGGGAAGCTTCAACAGTCCCCCCGAATTCCGGGGAATCATTTAGTATCCGCCTAGGTTGGTTTCGCCTCCATCTCGGGTCGAAAGAGCCCGATACACCGTGAGGTCGATTGTGTCGGGGATAAACCGGACCGTCCCATCTCCAAATGCGAAGTTTCCGCCACCTGGGTGGAAACTACCAAACGCCCCATTGGCACCTTGATAATTCACCCCGGTTCCCGGTGGGGTATTTAACGGATTGTCCGTGGTCCGCAAAGAATCCAAATGCCGGGAACCAATCCACCAACGGTTCGTACTTTGAGCAGTATGGGACCTAATCACCTCCCCAATAAAGAACGTGTTGCTCAAACCGTCCGTACACATCGACGGAGCAAGGGATCGGATGTACATAAACATCCCGGTATTTCCGGCTTTCACAGCTCCACTGATTCCCTGACTCGGGCCAATCGATCCAGAACACAAAGCGTAACTACCAGTGGAATAGACTGGAGTGCCACTCTGATAAAGAGGCTCATCAGTGGAGCTTGGACACACAAAGACCGCCGGCCGGGTGCGGAATAACCGATCATAGTTGGGAATGAGGTTATACCAGTTTGCCGTGCTTGGACCAAGTCCGCAGTTTGCCGGAGCAATCGCCCCTAATCGGAATCCGATCCAATCGTAAATGGGTTGTTGCTCCAAGTAAGGCAAAACCATCACGAAGCCGCTCGTTCCTTGTCGCTGGTAATCCGCTGCATAGTTAGCTGCTGCCGGATTGGTGGAAGTCAACCCATAATAATCGCTGCAATCTGATCCCATCCGCCCGGGCGGGTAAGATTTCACCACATTTTCGTAACTATGCATCGCAAGCATGATCTGTTTCAGATTATTGACACATTGCGAGCGACGAGCTGCTTCCCGGGCAGCTTGCACAGCTGGAAGGAGCAGTGCCACCAGTATGCCGATAATCGCAATGACAACCAAAAGCTCCACCAAAGTAAAGCCCAGCTGCTGCCTTTTGCGGCGTTCGAGAGGACAAACCGGCTTGCTTCGCATGACCTAACCCTCCTAACTACTTGGAATAGTTCAGTCCGCTACCAGACCAATCTACTCCTCCAAAACCGTAGAATTTGACGCTAACCTCCGCTGACTAAACCAAAAACCTGGAACCCATCTCCCTCCGTAATATTCCATCAAAAACCATCCGCGAAAATCCCCATTCTCGCTTTAGCAGACGATTTATGTCTGACCAAATCAACCAGGCGTGCAAACACCCGCAGGCAATATCGCAGGTCCTTAGCCCCAGACCAAAATAAGTCGGATTGCTTGCACCGCCCGCCCCCGTTCGTTGGGCTTACATAATGTTGGGGTCTTGGGAAACCTCAACCTTAAAACCCGGAGGCAAGGGTCGGAGCGGTCCCGATAAATTGATTTCCAACTTATCCGTTGGACCATCGATCTTCACCGTAATTCCGCTTGTTTCCGGCTTTTCGTATTTCTCGTCGATCAGGGAGAAACTTTCGTTGCCGGCCATGGCACGGATAATCACAGCTACCTTATGATCTCCCACTACACATCCGTCATCCGGCTTATAAGTGGTGAGGGAAAAGCGGCCAGTCTGCGGATCGATAGAGCCAGAGGCAGGTTTAGCTCCCGGGGGTACGAACTGCACAAATGCCTGGACACCGGGCGGCAAATTCAAAGGTTTACCGTCTAGGAGCACCGTGCCCGAAACCTTGACAATCCTCGGCCCTCCGCCACCACAGCCAACCACCGAACAGATGAGGGCCGCAATAACTGCCGCAGTACCGCATAACAACCGCGGAGACACTTTCCGACACCTCATCATATGTTCCCCTATGATTGCTAAACTTTGCCGCTATAACCCATACGCTTCACTTGCACAAAACTCTCCCTCCGCCGATCATGTTTACGCAGACCGCTTTGGAATTAACACCAGTTTATGCCCAAAGTTTCGCAATTGGGTTTGGCTGCAGGCACAGCCGAAATTCAACTGGCCACAAGGCCCTACACCTTACTCTTTCTACCCGCTCACTCCAGCCAAGCCGGCAGCCGTTCCGTTCGGGATTTCCACCTAGCCAAAATCCCTTACTGGCCCTTGCGATCGGGATGTCGATAGGCGGATAACATCTCGGAGGGAGCAAATCTGTGCGGGGATGCCCCACAGCAAAACTGTGCCCCGCGTTATCCGGCCAAAGCCCCGGGGGGTAACCGGCGAGTTTTAGATCGTAGGATCACATGGAGGGCCCGAACGATTCCCTGAACCTTGCAAGCGGCATCCAACGGCCACGATATGCGGTCGAACAACCGAGAAAACTATCATGGCCTTCGGTTGCGGTCGCCCAGCCTTGCATTATGCCACGTCTACTTCCACTCACAGGAAGAGCCTGGGCTGAAATTCTTACCCTGGCGAAATCGCCCTAGCCGATGAACTTGTATTTTAACGTTGGGCCCTCGGTGTTGCAATAAATTCGAGAACGAATCGCTTATGCGAACATCTGGTTCCGCTTAAGGGGCAGTATTTGATCCTGCGAAAAATCTAGGTGAAAACGACCGGTTCTAATGCAGGTAGCCCAAAGAGAATAACTGGGAGCATCTTCCAAAGAAAAGCTCCTCTTATGGACAACAATCGACCGATCAATACGGTGCACACACCGAGACCTCCATCAACCACCCTGTGAGGGCAACAATGACTAAGTCGATCTACGTGGCAAAGATTACTTCGCAGCAGGATTAAAGTTGGCCAGCCGGAGAGCGTAAACTCGAAGGTTACTGGGGGGTGGCAACGGACCCTCCCGCGGTCGGTCTCGGTTAGCGGGGAGTGTTTCCCATCGGAGCAGGTACCTCTCCCCGTTCGGACCTTCCCCGCTCCCCCAAGCCAATCTCACCTCCAACCCGGGGAACTCGAGTTCTACCTTGAGAATCTCCAACGGAACCTCAGAAATGGCATGGCATGTGGCTAAAGGCCGAAGCGACTCTTCGTCCAAAATCCAAATTCCCCGTCCGTACTTTTTGTGGCTGAATCTCTGAGTGAGAGTACCATCCCGTACCAGCTCAACCGGCCCAGGAACAATCTCCGCAATGATCGTTCCCCCTCCAGAAAACTCCCAGCGGTAGGACCAGTCGCTTGTTTGCCGAATGACCCAGCGACCACCCTCCCACCGGGCATTGAATACCTGGCTGTTTCCCGCCGCGTCGTATTTTTGGTAGGTAATAATTGGGCGTGCTTTGCTATCGAAGCCCACATGGTGCCCCACATTGATCAATCCTTGCATGGGCGGGACCGGATCCACAATAACACCGGGTGTAGTAGGCGTGATAGGTAGGGAAAGCGGTTTTCCATCGACGGTTTGCCAATTCACCAAATCGGGACTACGAGCATAACACACGTCATGATTGGTGCTGCAGTCGGGAGTATCGCGCCAGACCCAGCAAAGATGCCACCAACCGTCCGGGCCCAGCGTCGGTCCCGAGGGATAAGCACTCATCTGTTCACCACCATCCAAAAGCGGTGGTGCAACCAGCCGCCGCCAACTCCGCGAGTTTACGTCATAAAGATTAAAGAATTGCCGTCCTCGGCCGCTCGCCCCATCGCGGTAGAAGAACACAATTTCTCCTTCGAGTGTCGTGATAAATCGCGGATAAGTGACGCGGCTTTCGTTTTCCCCAACCATGCGATGAACCGGAACAAGGCTATCGAGATCGTGGGGCCTCTCCATCCGGAAATAGATGAGCGGGGTGACATGCATGTTCCCGCTGACGTGGAGACATCCCGCCCGATCCACGGCCATCACGATGCCATTATGGCTATCCCAGCCAACTGCCGTAGGAAGCTCCTTGAATTTCCACTGTTGGGCCGGAAGAATCCGCATGCCCACCACCATTGTTCGCTCGGCATTGTAGAAGGCCACATATTGACGGGGCGGCACGGTAACCAAGCAAAAACCTACGGGGTGTCCCGCCCAAACTGAGCCCACGGGGCAGACTTCACAGATCTCCCACTGCCGCTGGATCGCCTCGCACGGCAACCCCTCCAACAACCCCAACACTGGCACCACGTGCATCACGAAGTAGATCATCCAATGTCTCCTAAAAGCAAGAGGTTTTGACCGCAAGCAGTTCCACGGTTACACCATTTTAAGCATCCCTCCGTTCGAACCCATAACGGCAACCCGACATAAAACGCACCAAATCAAAGAGAACACGTGACGTAAGAGAACTTCCTTGCCCTTTAATCCTGGCATCGCGAAAGAAGCAAAAGGCGTAAAGCCACTCGGAGAATACCCATCTCGGCAAAAGGAACTCACCGGAGTCCTTCCGGTGCACCTGGCAAGGCATGCCCTGGTGAAAGCAAATCCACTTCATTTACCAGCTGAGGACAAAAGCGAAATCAGGAAAAAAGTCTTCTTCGTTTCAAGACGAAGGGGTACCCAAAGAGGGAAGCATAAGCATCCCCTAAGCAGGTGTGCTCTCGAAAATTCCCACGAGATTCCAAGGTCCTGTCCCAAAAAGGTTCAGGTGGAGGAGGCTGGGAAAATTTCGCCGGCGGGCAAAGCAAGCCAAAAGGCTAGAGCCACCCTAGAAAAGAAGCAACGTTCCTCAAAGCTAGGAAAAGGCCTTGGTGGGGATTACCGACGAACTGGGGGAGAACCCAGGGTCGCTGAAGAAGGCGGGCTTGGTCCGGTGGATTCGCTTTTGGCAGAAGAAGAATCGGAGGGATGCTCTCCCGCGGAACCTGACGGGGCCGCCCCGTTTCTAGCTGCAACCCGTACCCGGTTTGGTCCGGTGGATATTTGTTCCCTAGCCAATGAGGTGGAGGTTTCTGTTCCTCCCGCGTTAGGAACATAGTAAGGGGTCACTTGCTGGGCAACCAATTTGGTGGACCAATCGGCAAGTCCCAATTCTGCCCGGCACGCATGATCCCCAGGGCTTTCAGCTACTGCGATGACCCTCAGGCGTTTTTCCTGCCCCGGACCAAGAGGTCCCACCCGGCTAAAGACCACCTGGCCAGGAGCCAAGATGGCGGGAGCCCCCTCGGCTGCCACCGGCTCAATCCCCCAGGAGAAAAACACCGCTACTTCAAAATTGTCCACCGCTTTTGTGCCGCGGTTTTCAATGCGGAGCTCATACGGCACTTCTGTACCCACGGGAACCGGCTGCGGCGGGTCGACGAGACTCAAACGCAAACTAGCAAATCCCTGAACTTGGACCGAGGTGGAAGCTACGGCATTCCACGGGCCACTGGCAACTTCGGCCGACCATACCAGTGTGCCCAATTCGCGGGGACGTAACCGGAACGCCAAGACTTTTTCCTCTCCAGGCAAAATCCGCCCCACTTTCCAGCTACCGGTGCCGGAAGAAGAAAGCCGCTCAAGCTCTGGCGGAGCCTGAACCCATTCGGCTGCCTCCGGCCAATGGATTTTCACTACTGTTTCTTCCGCAGGAGCATCGCCTTGATTGGTAACAAGGAGTTCCCCCTGAAGCTCCGCCCCCACATAGGCCGAAGTCGGAAGTTGCCACCGCACCGCTAGCCGAGGTTCACGAATCATCAGCCGCTCAGTGATCTGGGTCTGAAAGCCCCCACGGGCTGTCGCTTGGCAGGAGAGCATCATCGGCCCAGGCCGTTGGGCTGTCAGCTCCACCAGCACAAGCTTCCGCTCGCCCACCTCCACTGTTTCCAACAGAACCGAAGGGGGAAAAACCTCGGCAGCCCCGTCAAGACTAAAGCGGATGTGGACTCCCTCTGCCCGAGCTGTCCCTGCGTTTTCCACCTGGACTTCTATTGGCTGCCGAACACGGGCCAAAAGTTCCCTTTCGCTCAACACCCGGAGCCGCAGCTGAGGTTCCTGCACCGTGATGCTTGTGCGACTCCTGGCTGGCCGATGATCCCAGCTTATGCCTAAGTCCAACACCTCGCTCCGCTGAGGCAAAAGCTGCAGCTGGAGCACTTCCTGTTGCTGAGGAGATAAGAGAGAAAGGTGCCACTCCAATTCGCGGCCAAGAGTGCTGCCATTCCCCCCTTGGATGCTTTGCCGAGCGGTACGGATTTCGCCCTTTGATGCCTTGGTGACTACCAAGTCCACCCAGGCAGGCAGAGCCACCCGCAAGACAAATTCCTCGGCCTCCGACTGGCCGGCATTGCGGACACGAATCTCGTAGGTGGCAGTTTGCCCCTTCAACAACCGATCGGGTCCGGTGGTTTCCACCTGAATCACAGGTCCCTGCCGGACCAAAAGGACCCGCGAGCCGGGGGATTCGTTCCCGGCGGTGGAGGTTTCTGCTATCTCCTCTCCCTTCGGTAACGGAACCTCTTTCTCCCGATCTAGGGGCACGTTGGGCGGGGAGGCCGACTGGGATTCTGACCGGTTTGCTCCGGGGTGAGCCTCGGAAGGAGTCCCGCTTCGGGCCTGAGCCGGGCTTCCGGTTTCGGGGACTGACCGCTCCGAACTTTGCGTCTGCCCGGGAGAATCCGATGCTCCGGCCGAAGTATCGATTTCACCTTCGGCTGCCCAGGCAACCCCCGCTTTCCCAAGAATTGCTCCTTTCTCGGCTAGTCCCTGCTCCGAAGGGCCAACCCCCAAGCCCAACGGTTGGCTAGGTGGCACGGTAGGAGTCCGGCTTTCCGTGGGAATCCCTGCCCGAATCGGCCCAAAAGCGGAATCTCCAGAGGAGGCAAGTCCGCGGGTGGAAGTTGATCGGGACCCGCCCAAAGTCGGACGTGCTTCCTGGCCATCGACTGATGCCTCTTCAGCCAAGGTGGGTGATGGGACCCTGGCCTGAGAAGGCACCGGCTGTTCCACAGGGACGGCCAACACATCTCCCACGACAGCCTCCCCCTTGGGACTAGGACTTTGAGCCGCCCGGACCTCAGGGCTTGCCGCCGGGCTTGCTTGTTGCACCTCCTGCGACCCCGAAGACGGTGTAAACGGGGAGGCCACAAGTTCTTGGACCCGCCGATGGATCCTTAAGTCCGGCTCACGGGTAGCCGGGTTGAAACCTGTGCCGGCTCCCAAATTTTCTGTCCGCCCTCCGAGCGATTGGGTCCCAATTCCCGCGGCACCCGGTACCCGGGAAGGATAAGAACGCTCTTCCGCCCCGCCACTCGGAGCCGACTGCTCCCCGGAGGGCACACTCGGGACCAGACTCCCAACACCGGGTGTCGACCGCCGTGGTAGGACCCCCGACTGAGTAGCCCCCTCCACCGGAGGTTCCGGTGGTGGTTCTACGTCTAACCCATCCCGAGCGTTTTTTGAAGAGGCACCCACTACTCGATCTGGGGCGGCAGCACCAGATTCCGCGGGAAGTCTGCCTGAGGGCAACGCCCCGGGCAAACCGCCGGACTCTAACGAGAGTCCGGTGGAGGGCTGTCCCCATCGGGGTGCCTCTTCCCCTTGGCCAACTCCCAGATTTCCTGGCTGACTTCCCTTGGACCCAGAGGCGGTAGGGAGACCGAACATTGAATCTAGCCAGCTTGGGTCGGGGGAGTCGACGTTTCTCGGAGGGCTTGAGGACGGAGCAGGCTTTCCCCCTGCTTGTGACCGGGGGGCATTTCGTGGTGACCCCAAAAGCCATTGGAGGGGATTAGACCCCTGGAGAGCAGGCAGACCCAGGGGATGTGCGGACCTCGAACGCGTGTGTCCATGGCTAGAGAAAATCCCCTCTCGTGCCTGCGAACTTTGAAGGTTACCGGGAGAAGGGGTGCCTGGCCCGGGAAAGAGTAGCCCGCCCGCTTGCGGGCTCGGATTCTTGGAGGGATTCTGCCGCGGTTGGGGGTGCCTAACGTTGGGAACCGCATTTCGTCGGGCCTGTTCGGGGGAACCCAATAACACTTCCCCCACCTCCTGCAGCCAAGACGGAACCCGGGAATTGGGGGTTCCTTGTGCCCAACCGATTGATGTCAGTCCGAACAGCAGGCCCAAAAATAGTAAACCAGGGAGACATGACAGAATTGGAAACTTTTGTGACAAATTACAAGAACGCCGGACCACTTGGAGCAGGTGGGGTGCCCGATCTCTCGGACGGCCGATTTGCCTCACACCCCCAGGAGGAAGATCGCTCCACACCTGTTGGGATCTTAGCTGGTACCGTAGTTGGGATCTTAGCAGCCTGCCCCAAGCCCGAGAGCGGCCGCTGAGGTTGACTTTGTCGACAAAGGCACTGATAATTCGCGCGCTCATGGTTGACCCCCGCTGACAAGCGAAAATTTCGGTACGCTTGCGTTATCGGCATTTCCGGAAAATTCGGATTAGACAATCTTGCGGGCAGGCCCTGTCTCAGCACCTTCTTCGTAAAATCCGGATCATTCCACTTGCCCTCCCAAATCCGCATGCTGCCTATCTTTCCTATCCGCTCCACCCCAATACCAGCCGTCTATCTCCCTCGCAGGGCCGTTGAATTAGGAAGAGATTTCCATCACCCCGGCCGGTCTTGTAGGTGTTGGATGCAGGGACTTAGGAAATGGACGACTCGACCCTCACCGGCCGGCTTTGGGGCTTCAAGATCAGATTTTGCACTCCCTGGGAGGCAAAGCAGTCGGGCTGGTGGGGGAGAATCTCCCTCTCCCGGAGTCTTGCGGTTGTAGACCAGTAGAAAGCTCTGAAGAACGCCCCCGCCGCTGGAACCAACTCCCTGAAACCGCAATATGTAGCGAAGTGGAAGGAGGAAATGTCTTTATAAAGGAGGAAACGTGTTTATATTGGACTCTGGCTAGGAGGCCCCAATTTTGGACCGTTTCTAATCTCAGAATCTGAGAATCCCCCGGCCTCCCACATGAGCGTCTGAGGGGCCCGATTCGCGGAGACGGATCGACTTTCTAAAGGCCGCTCAACCTCCCATCTGCTCCGGCTTGCGGCAGTGTTTCCACCCCCGGCCTGCTCGAAGAATTCGCCCACAAAGAAAAGATCCTTCCTACCCAAGAGAAAATGTGTCCGGCCCGATTTGCCGGCGGGGAAATCCTAATCAGTTGCAACCGGCCAAACTCGCATCGAAAATCCTCAGCAGGAAAACTTTGGAAGGAATCTCCCGCAACTAGGGCCCAACTGCCCGCGACCTCCTCGTGGGTCAAAAAGAAAGTCTTTCGCTTCGAATTGGATGAGGCAAGCTTTGGACTTACTTCCCGGGCCAACCTCAAGGAAATTTGGGAGCCCCCGGGGAGAGGAACTTCCAAATGATCCGTGGACCTCAAATGCCAGGGGAAAAGTCCCGAGAAATGCCCAGATTTTGCAGCCGGATTCCTGGGTTTTTTTCGGTTTGTCTGGACCCCTCTGTGAGATGTCACGGTGACTGTACATCTGCTTCGCGTAATGTCTGGGAGATTTGCAAAGTCACCCTTGGACGAATGTCTCTCCCGGGGTTTATTGTGGGGAAATCGGCAAGAACTTTGGCCAGCCCTTTGCCAAGGCTTTGTCGGCAACGGAAATAGGCAGTGTAAGCGGTCTGGCTAGCTTTGCCGGCTAACTACAACGGAAGCAAAGATCTTTCGAGGAAGCTCGAACACACTCTCGTACGAACGTGGCACAAAATTTCCCCGAAGCTAGTGCCACTAAAGCCGGAACAACCTGCTAGTTAAGTAGGGTCTCAGGCAGCTTTGCAAGAAAAGAGGCCAGGCAATGGATTTCGAAATTTGGGATGCACATGTTCACCTATCGGGCGTTCCGGGTGCTACACCCGAGGAACGGGCGGCTGCCCTCATCCGCTATGCAGATCGGCTCGGAATCCGCCGCCTGTGTATTTTTATGGGAATGAGGTGGAATTATGATCCCTCGCCTGAAGACTTTCGTCGGGAAAACGATGATGTGCTCAGAGTCTTGGATGCCTTTCCGGACCGGTTGTTTGGGTTTGTTTATCTCAATCCCAAGCACACTGATGCGAGTTTGGCCGAGCTGGAACGCTGTGCCGCTTCCGGCCCCATGGTGGGCATTAAGCTTTGGGTAGCTGAACGGTGCAACTCTCCTTTGCTGGACCCGATCGTCCGGCGAGCTATCGAGCTGCGTTTGGTCATCCTTCAGCATACTTATCTGAAAGCCACCGGGAATCTCCCCGGGGAATCCACCCCGCAGGACTTGGCGGAGCTGGCCGCCCGACATCCTCAGGCCACTTTCATCGCAGCCCATTCGGGGGGAGGTCAATGGGAAATTGGAATTCGTACGTTCCGGCCCTACCCCAACATCCTGGGCGAGCTTTGCGGCTTTGACCCAACAAGTGGTGTCACAGAGATGGCTGTCCGCGAATTGGGACCGGAGCGGGTCGTATACGCCAGTGATGCTGGGGGGCGAAGCTTCGCATCCCAATTGGCTAAAGTCCTCGATGCCGATATTCCCCTCCAAGCCAAACGCCTGATCCTCGGGGAAAACCTCAAACGGATTTTAAGCCCCTGCTTGGGGGCAAAAGGTATCCCCATTTGAAGTTACATGTGTTCATCGGTTTAGTAGTAAACCCAAATTTCCCTGGGACCCACCGACTAACATTCCCACGCTGCAAATGTGCGAAATAGTAACCAATTGGGAGAAGGTCTCACGTGCTGGAGAGGTATTCCATGAGCCGGGACGAAACACCTTATCTCGTTTCCACCTGTCAACAATCGGCATGGTCTGCTGGAAAGAAGATCCCCAGCCCGGGCAAGAGCTCGGAAGGAGGATTCTCCGAATATCCGGCACTCTTTCCGGAACAACGAGCAGTAAAAGAGGGACGGGGCTATTCCCGAGGGAGATACCACGGGGAATCCCGAAGAAAATTCCTGCAACGAGTGCTCGGCAATGCAGGGGTCACATTTGCTGCTACTCAGGCGGGGCAAAGCCTAGCTTTTCAGGTGCAACAAACTCCGGATTGGCAACCGCCGGAATCTCTCATCGATACAAATGTTTATATCGGCCAGTGGCCGTTCCGGAGGCTGGAATACGACCAAGTGGATCGCCTCACTGCCAAGTTGCGGAAGTTCGGAGTGGTGCAGGCGTGGGTTGGGAATTTCGAGGCCCTGCTGCATCGCGACATTCGTGCGGTAAACGCCCGGTTGGTTCAGATTTGCCGGAGCCAGGGCGAAAATTTCCTCGTGCCCTTCCCCACGGTCAACCCAAAACTACCGGACTGGCAAGAGGATTTGCGAGAAATCGTGGAAGTTTACCGACTGCCGGGGATTCGCCTTCATCCCGACTATCACGGCTACACGCTCGACGATGCAGACTTCACGGATCTTCTTATTCGGGCGGCCCAAGCAAACCTTTTGGTCCAATTAGTGCTCATGATGGAAGACGAGCGGAGTCTCCACTCGGCCCTCAAGGTGCCCACGGTCGACCCCAAACCCTTGCTGGAAATCATCCCGAAAATTTCGGGACTCAAGATTCTTCTTTTAAATGCTCAACGGGTGGCACCCTTGCCGCTGCTTGGCGAACTGGTAAAAGCCGGGCAGGTTTATGTGGACATCGCATGGCAAGAGGGAGTGGGAGGAATCGGAAACCTCCTTAGCCGAGTACCGGCCGAGCGGGTTGTCTTCGGCTCCTATTTCCCGCAGTTTTATTTTCTCAGTGGGATTCTTAAACTGCGGGAATCTGCTGTAACGGGGGAAGCGTTAACGGCCATCGCCACCGAAAATGCCCGGCGGCTGCTTGCCGCGTAGAATTCCCCGGAAACCGTTCAGACTTTCACAACCCAAATCAGAACAAGCCCGAGTCCCATCGACCTTGTAGGTATCCCCTGAACAGATCTCGGCACAAGAAACCCCGTAGGTGACAGTCCTGAAACGTTTTCTCGAAAGTTCTCGCGGAAAAAATGTCACCCAGTTCCTAAGCAGGCTCCTCGGGCTTTCAAACATGGGCCGCGATGCATTGCCGGAACCTCTCTTAACCGAACTTTTAAAAGAGATGTTCAAATTTCAATAGCTCACATCCGTGAATGTGCCGAAGGCCAATACTGATAAACCACGGAAAGTACCTGGACAGCCATGCCCCCTCTTCGCAAGGCTTTGGCTCAGGTCAACCGGGCGGCCGAAAAGCGGCTTCCCATCCGGGTTCCCCGATGAAGGATTTTCTTCTCCCCGGTCCCCGGAGATCTCACCGAGCAAACGAATGACGGTTCACTCGACAAAACAAATCGCCAGTTAACCGGCGGAACAACCCGATTGCTGCCAAAAGTCCTGAAGTTCCACAAAGGCTTCGAACATCACCCGGGTCATTTCCGGTCGAGCACCGAGGGCTTCGGCATCCCCGTAGTTAAAAACGATAAACCCTCCCTGCGGAGTGCTCCAATTTTCCACGAGGAGCCGGGCTTCCTCGCGAATGGCCTCCGGATTGTTTGTGGGGAGAGTTGCCTGGATATCCACCGTAGTCAAAAAGCAAACCCGGCCCCGAAATTGCTGGCCGAATTCCACCGGCCCATAAGCCCGCGGCTGTTGCATGTTGAGGACATCCACTCCTAAGTCGATGAGGCGGGGGACTAGGAGGTTAATTTTTCCGCAACTGTGAAGAATAACATGCCACCTGTATTTGTGAATAGCACCAAAAAGTTCCCGATAGGAAGGGGCAAAGAATTCGTCGAACATGGCTGGGCGAATGAGCGGCCCTTGTTGTGTGCCCCAATCGTCCGTAAGAAAAATGCCATCGATCCGATTGCCGAACCGCCGGTTAAGCTCCTCGAGAAGGCCGAGCTTAAACTCGAGCACCATTTGCACAAGGGCTTTCACCCGCTCCGGGGCCTCGTAAAGGTCTTCAAGGAGGGCGGGCATACTGCGGAGCATCCAAGCCCGCTCGATGAGGTTGAAGTGGCACGTGACCACCACATACCGATCCCCTGCCTGGTCGAGAAGGGGCTCAATCCGCTCGAAATAGAAGGAATCCTTGGGATCGGGCGGGCGATAGTCCGGCCATCGGGACCAATCCCCGAGGGGATGTTCCACCACAGCCCCCATGTTTTTGACCTCACTCCGATGCCAACGGCATCCCCAATCATCGTAACCGGCTAACCCGAAGAACCAGCCGGCCTTTGCCCGATCCATTTCCCAAATGTCCCAGACATCGTCGGGAGCAAAATCCACCTCATGCTGCCAAAAGGGAAGCCGCGGGGGAGACCGGAATTCAATCGCCCGGCAAACAATTTCTCGCGATGTCATTTGCACCTCCGCCTAGGGAAAGGATTCCCAAAGAATTTCTTCCCTGAAACCTAGGCCCTGCAATCCCCGAGAATGCGAAGGCCTGCCCCGGGCCGCCCCCAACAAACGCCTTACCCCGATGAAATTCCCTTGTGCCCAGCCCGATCTACCAGGTTTCTGCCAATCGGCTGAAGCCAATGTTATTTGCCCACTATGGTATCCGTCTCCTACGCTCTTCCCGGGGTGACGGGAGGTTGCTCAAGGTGACTTTTAACCGGATTCTGACCCAACCAATTTCTGCCCAATTCGGACTAAAGCAAATGTCCCGAGGTAGATTCTTGGTCAGTCAAGATGCTGCCGAAATCACCTACCCCCAGAGCACTTCTAAGCCTTTTTTCCCAGTCAACGCCTTCCTGTACGTGCTTCCACTTTTACCCAGAATGGATGCTGGCGATCCGCCCGAGTCCGCACGTCTTCCAAGATCGTTCGCACCTGGAAATCCACATCTGTCAAAAGGTCGATCGTCTTTGGAGATCGTTCTCCGGGAGCTGAGCTGCCAGCCCGAGGATCCGGCACCGTAAGGGGGATCCTTTGGCCATTGAGAATGATTGAAGGTCGGGAAGAAAAATCGAGCATCTCTGGGTTCAGCCACACCGTCACCATTTGTGCCCCCGATGTGATGTAAATGGTCCCTCCCGGAGTGATCGAGCTTCGGGAGACCATTGGCTGGCCCACCCGAACTCGGCCCCAGTCGGCCGGATGAACCATCGCTCCCGGCGGCATCCCCTCCAGCTCCAACCACCAGAAGAAGTTATCCCACGGCCGCATGGAGCAGACCGAGAAACTTCGGGGCATGCCCCGCCTCCGGGTACGTTCCATCCAGTCAAACACTCGATGCAATTCGTCGAAGAAAAACTCGTGGCCCCGTCCCAGGTACTCCACCACAGTGACATTAAATCCTCGGTTCAGATACCGGTCGAAATCGCGAGCATTGGTGACCATACGATCACCATCGAGTTCGCCACACACGAAGTACAGAGGCACATATTCCGCGTTCTGCCAGTAAAGCGGGATATATTTGTCACTTGTGGGTACGAAGGAGATCACCCCTGCCCACAGGTCGGGATGGGCAAGACCGATATCCCAAGCAGCATCTCCACCCATGGAATGCCCTGTGAGATAAACGCGATCGGTATCCACAGCAAACCTTCGGCACACATCTCGAAGCACAGCGAGCACGGCGGCATGTTCTGTGGCAGAGAATTGATACTGCTTCTGATAGGGAGCCGCCCAGGCCGGAGCTACGACGATGTAGCCACGTCGGCTTGCCTGCCCTTGCCGCCAGCCCCCAGGCTTCCATTCCCCTGCCCAAAAGTCGATCTGCATCTGAGGGGTCGAGCCTGCCCCGTGCAAAGTGATAATGGTCGGGTAACGGCGATACGGATCATATTCCGGGGGAAGCTGTACCCAATAGGTAACCGGGGGTGCCGTGGGCAATCCTTGAACCGAAAGGCGATAGAAACCTGGGGCAAATTCAAGCTCGGCCTTGCCAGCCATAGCGGAGGATACCTTTTCGGCAGCCGCCCGCTCGGCATCGGAAGCTTCTGCCTGTCGGGCCGTCTCCTCTCCGGACAGTTGAGGAGCATCTTCACCCTCCCCAGCTGCCGGACCATTCGAAGGTTCATCCTTCGTAAGCTCCATGTCAGCCGCCGGGCGGAATGCCTCCGACCAGGGAATGAAAGCCTCCGGCGGGATCGGCTCCGGGGGTTTAACAGCTGCCACGATTCTGGCCACTATGGCAGGCGTACAGGCCTCCTCCTGACGAAGCCGTTCGAAGATCCGTTCCCGCTCCAACAGATCCGGAGCTTGCAAATACTGGATAATTCCTTGCCGAACGTTATACATGGATGCCGTTTGGGGAAGTTTGGTGGTAGGTTCAAGCCCCCCTTGCACCCAGCCGCTAGCTGCCAAGGCAAACTTTTCCTCAGCCGACAGGTCCGGGTCTCCCATTAGCTGGGCGAAAGCCGCCAAACGATCCATGTTGTTAAAATTCAGTTCCGCAAGGATTTCATCGCGGATTGCACCCAACCGAGCCCGTAAGTTGGAATCGCGAATCTGCTTCCAGGTTTCATCGAGCTGGCGTTTGAGCTCGGCCAATTGAGCTTGCCGACGTTCATAGTCGGCTACCATTTGGCGAACTTGCTCCAAAATTCCGCCAGCAACCCCCTCGCTCGGGAAATTAGCCAGTGCCTCCATCACCAACCGGTGCTGGCCAGCTCGTTCCCGCAGCCGAAGTTCCTCCAACAGTTGCTGGGCTGACATCTGCCGCACTTGTCGAAGGATAGGTTCAATCTGTTCGCGAATCCCGGGGGTATCGCCGAAGTCATTAAGGATCTTTTCGAGTTCTTCCACGGCTTCCCGATACCGCCGGGCTTGAATGTAAAACCGGGCCACCCGCTTCCGACCCTCCAAATCTTTCCGGTCGATCTGCCAGGCGAAGATGGCCGCCAAAGTCTCTCGCGGGAGGGCACCCGTGGCCAAACGCATATCCCACACGTGAGTGTGACCCTGAACCCGAACCCACAAGGGGGTAATCTCCGTAATGCACTGAATCACTCCCACCGGCCCTTGAGTGGTACTCATGTACACGATCCGCCGACCATAGTTATCAAATGGCTCCACGGAGATAAATGGCCCCACGGACTTAATCACCCGACCGGTCTCAATGACCGGTTGGCGGATCCGGAACCGCTCCTGGATTTCTCCGCTATCTTCTTGGCGAAGTTCCACCACCTGCCGCTTGGAAACGAAGGTCCGTCGTAGGCCGTCGTCTACAAACACAATGAGCTGAGGTTCCGGCTCATCTTCCGGGGAGGGGGGTTTGGGAACGTTGGCTAAACTTGCCACCAGGCCCAGTTTGCCTTCCAGGACCCGACCATCCCGAAGCCAAATCTGGGCCGCTTCGATGCTCAACGATCCTACACTTACCAGCCCTGCCCCGACCATAAGGCTCACAATTCGAACCAACAACTGCCGTTGCCTCCAGGGCCGGCTTTGCCCCCTGCTGCCACCGCCCGCCCCCTTTTTTCCCGTACCGTTCCTCAACACAAAGCACCTCCCCGGGGTAAAACCCACGAAGCCTTTCACTCCTTTTTGCTCGTCGGCTTGCATCGACTTGCCTCCTTCACAACCCTGCCAACCACCTCCAGTTACGCCGCACGTGGTCGAGAGTGTCCGGTTTTCTCTCCGAGCAACGGTCACCGTCTTTTTTCCGGAGTCAAACGTCTCGACCCTTGGTGCCAACGTCGACTTCTTCCGCCTTTTCCCAAACCATCTTTTTGCTAATAGAGCAGCCCTCTGATCCAAGTGTCTGCCTCATTGCCCCTATTCCCTTCTTTTAGCTTTTTCCCTTACTCCCAGTATGGCACAGAATCCCTGGGAAGCCACGTTGCGGTTTTAATTCGCGGGAGATCCGATTCGATTTCGGGCGGTATCCCACAATCCACCCCGCCGATGGGACTCAGGCCAAATGGGGTCTCGAAAGGCTAACCCGGGAAACCTTTAACACCGGCCCTAACTTCTCCAGGGAAGTCATTCCCTCTCTGTAAAGAATCCTCACCTGCCTATTCGAGGAGGGGACTTTCGCTTTCCCCCAGGCAACTCCCTAGGTCTGGAGCCCGTGAAAGAAGGGCCGAAATCGAGTTCCAATCACCCTCGCCAATACCGGGAGTATCTCCCGGAAGACAAGAATCCAAACGGACGGAAAGAAAATCGGGCTGCGTTACGGCTACCTTTTCACCCGTCTGACCCGCAAAATACCCTTCGGTCAACCTACTTACATCGTTACTACTTCGATCTATTCAGTGCAGCTAACAGGTGTAAAAGCCCAATACTTCATTGCTAAGTAGCTTTGGCGGAGGGAGAGTTACTCAGTTATCGAATAAACTTACTGTGGATTCAGAAAGTCATCCATGAAAATCGTTTTCTGACGCCGCCCGTATTTCTACTGGACTTCCGCAAATTCTGCGATTGGGGTAATTGAAGAGAAGCAGTTCGAGCGTTGCCTTTCCTCGGGGCAGGAGGAATCCTCCCAATCATACATCCTCGGAATCTTCAGGCGAGGCTTATCAAAATAGCTCACCACACAGGTCATCAGGGATTTACCGAGGGTTCCAAGCGAACGCACCAAGTAGCGGCGGGAAAGGAGGTCTACCTCTCGGGTGCTATATCACCCGAGGTATGGACTCGGAAGTTTTAACCCTCTCCGGTGTCATTCAGCCAACCGTTTTCCAAGAAATGCCCCGTTTGTTTGGCTCACTAATGGCTGTTCTACCGAACGGGTCGTCCTTCGGCCGGCAGTGTCTCGCATGCCGGGGTTTTTTCAGAACTTCTTTGCATATTTCGGCTCTTGGCTTTTTTGCCGAAAAATCCTAGCGGAAGCCCATCCTCGAACCGTACTTTCGCTCCGGAGAAGCCCCACGGTAAACTTGCCTTCCTGAGGGAACTCTAACGCTTGGGAATTACCAACAAATTGGGCCGATGACTCCGACACACAGGGAGTGAGTCCAAAGGAGGATCAAATGCGAATCCTATGGATAGTAGGGGCGGTCGTACTTCTTGCGACATTCAGTGTTGCCTGGGTTTTTGCCCAAAGATTGGGTCCTGGCAATTTGATGGGGACTTCTCCGGTGTCGGCTAGTTTTCCGCCGGGCACCGGCATCACGGCCCTTGGAGCGGTTGTGGAGGGGCGTTTCCAGCAGGTAACGGTCATTGATCCCCATCATAGGTCGATGGCGGTCTACCACATTCGGCTAGACTCCGGGCAAATCGAACTTAAGAGCGTTCGGAACATCCAATGGGATTTGCAACTGATCGACTTCAACGGACAGCGGCCACTGCCGCAAGAAATTCAGTCCGTGCTTACCGGAGCAAGACCGTGAACTTGCCTATCCGTATTGGAAACCTGACTCGCCAACCGCGAAAGGGCCTCGGAGATAACGCCTCCGAAAGCGTAGGGTCTACCCCTCGGAAGTGCTGGCCAACAAGCTTACAGATCTGAAACCCAGGTAAGCAATCGGAACCGGAAGATCCGATCGAAGGATCTGCCGACTCGAATCCGAGGTCCAAACGAACTTTCCGCTTCTCTTTGCCCAGTAACTTGCACCGGGGTGAGCGGCACCACCTTCCGAGAAATAAACGATGAAAACGATTTCACATGATAAGCTGCAAATTATAATTATGATTGAGAGGCCGACTTCGGCCGACAGCATCTCGTCTTAAATGGAATTCCCTCCTCAGGAAGGTGGTGAAAGGAGGGGGCTTAGTCGGAAGTTTCTCGCAGGAAGCTAACTTCCGAGCTGTCTACCCCGGGAGGTAGAGCATGGCTCAGGAACAACGTTACTACGATGTTCAAACCACTGCGAGTATCCTCGGCCTAACCCCCGCCGAGGTGAATCAATTGCGGGAACAAAACCGATTGCGGGGATTTCGGGACGGAGCAACCTGGAAATTCCGGGTAGAAGATGTTCACCAGCTCCGCAGGGAGCTGGAGGCCCAGCGGAGGCAAGCAGCCACTGCCGAACCGCAGGTCGAAGAGGTCCTGGCTTTAGAACCGGAGAGATCTCCCGGGGACCTCAGCGGCTCGGGCTCGGTCTTGGGGGCGGAAGCCGGCCGTTCGCCGGGTGACACCGATCTGACCTTAAAACCGGCCGAAGAGGAGGAACTCCAGCTAATCGACGCGGAGCCGGGGCAGGTCCATGCCCCTCCACCCCTCTCTCAAGTCGATCAGGACGTAATCCCCCTGGCCGAGCCAGAATTTACTCTCTCCGATGACAGTGTGGCATTCCTTTCCGGTGCCGCTCCGGCGGAAGGCCAAAAAGCGGAAAGCAAGGTGGGGGAAGAAGAGATTGCACTGGCCCCCAGTGGCGGGAGCGATGTTAAGATCGGGCATGACAGTGGGATTTCTCTCGTTGCTCCTCACGACAGTGGACTGTCTCTTGAAGAGGAGGAGATTGGGCTTGCTCCCTTAGAGGAGGAGATTTCGCTCGGAGAAGATCAACTTCTAACGGTAGCGGCAGACGAAGCGTCCACCAGCCAGGCCGTTCGTCCGGATGTGGAATTCCGGCTTGCTCCCGCGGAGGACGAGTATGGTCTGGAGGACTCCGAGTCGGCCTCCCAGGTGATTGCGTTGGCTCCGGAAGGAATTAGCAGCGAAGCCCCTACCTTGGTAGCGGAGGAAGGACTAGGGCCGGTGTTTGATGAGTTTGGCGGCCCAGCTGTGACACCTGTCACGGAGATGGCCCCTGGTCCTGCTCCTGCCGCCGTGGCCGAACTCCCGCGGGTGGCTCCTGCAGCCTTGCCCGAGGCCCCCTTCGGCACTCTGGCCATGGTGCTTCTCACCGCCGCATTGGTCGTGTTGGTGCTTGCCGGAATAATGGTTACCGATTTGGTCCGCAACATGTGGAGCTGGAGTGGCCCGATCCCGTTAAATAGTTCTCTGATGGACTTCCTGGCGGGACTTTTCGGCTAAGCCCGGGGCAAAATCCCAAGGTGCAGTTTTCGGAGCGGGAGTTCACGCGAGCGGACCACCTCCAAGGGAACTGGCGGGCTGGGCATTGCCGGCACGTTCCCTGGCAGAAAGTGTGGAAGCCTCTTCGTTAGCCGGAAGGCCCTTTGTCAAATCACGAAATCCTAGCGAAACCCGGGAATTTTCGGGGGGTTGGAGTCATTTCCGCTAGGTGTGGATCCTCCCTGTTTCGGGAAACTTTTCATCTTGAAGTTCATCCCTCTGCACTGCCGCGGGGATCCTTCCAACTCAGGAAAATGTCCTCGACGTCTTGTCGCCGTGTGAAAAACGTTGGTCAGGTCCCTCCGGTCGGATGTGCTATCTCCAAGCTATCGCAATCCCACTTGGGAATCCCCGCAGCAAGGCTCAGCAACTTACAAAAGCAGCAAACCAACGCGAAAAGCCTTTCCAACCCCATCGGCCCTCCCTGGGTTCCCTAACTTTTGGCGGTGCTCCAAAACCGAGACAGTGGCAATTTTTCCCCCTGATCGTGGAATCATTCCAATGAACCACCGTACCCCAGGGTTAATAGACTGCTGTGCGTTTTGACACCTTCCGGAAAATATTTTGAGCTGGAGCTTTTAGGATCGACACCCGGAGGGGCGGAGGAGAAAAGGAACTGAACACGTTATCACCTTCTGATACTAAATCAACGGAGTATTTTGATCCGTCCAATATGTCAACTTTATCAACGGACTATTTTGACTCGTCCAAGGCTCGGAAAGTGGGGCCTACGTTACTGGATGCTTTCGGGGGATGAGGGGATAGATCGGGCTCATACACCCCCGTTTACATCTGAGAGGAATTTTTCGGGTTGAAACTTGCCAGGAGTGGTTGAGAGGCCCAGAACATTTGTTTCCTTGGTGTCAGATCTCCCCTGGGCCTTGGCACGGAAGGGTGGGCCGGCATTTTCGGAGGGGAGAATCTTCCGGCAGCTTGCTCTTTAGGAGGTTTTTTCCGAAAAGTTCCATGCCTTTTGGGGATAAGGTCCTTCCGCCGGTATTGCCAATTCGTCCTCAAACACCTTTACAGGTGGGTTTTTTCTTCTTAACCCGATGGCAGCTCGGTAGGCTCGATCCGCCGAATAAACCGGCATCCAACTTGGAACATCGGCTCAGGTCGTAAGAAATTGTTGCCTTGATCCCAGTCCGACGACTGCTTCTCCAAGCCGGCACGACTGACGTTTTCCGACAATGGTTCGATAGCCCCACAGTCCCAAAGCAACACCGGCCGATAGTGAACAACCTCTGCCAGTACGTACACGCCGTGGGGAGGAATACCAAACTCGGCCACCACAAATCGAAAATCCGGCGGTTTTTGATTGAGGAAAGCAAAGCCGCTTACGCTTATATCTAGGCATACTACCTCCTGAAATTGGTCCCTCGTGGGGAGTTTGTCTCCCCAGATAGGTGCAATGCGTTGTTTGGCCCAAACCGGGGTTCGCTCGTGGGCCCGCCGCTCCGTGCCTTCTCTGCTCCCTCGGGCTTGTAGAAGGGTGTGAACCAATCGGTAGAATTCGGCATCGGCCTGGGAGGGAGTAAGTTGAATCATTGACGGCCTTTCCTCAAACCCACTGAGAACCGAGGTCCTCATCCCACGACAAATCCTCGTGACGGCTAAAAAATTTGGTTCCCCCCCACTTTTGCTAACCCCTTCAGCTTTTGGGACTCAAATTCCGCAATCCAGTCATTTCCCGTTTGGATACGGTCTTTGGGGGTATGGTCTCTCCAGAGAGATTTGCCTGTCCATTGCCGAAGCGAACCCTCTCCCCAATTAGTGGGAGATACGGTGCCACCATATCCAAAACCGCCGGGAAAATGGCGGGAAAAACTCCCCTTAAAAAGTGCCAACAGTCGACCCTCGTGTAGGAAAGGATCAAAAAGTTATTCCCGCTTTTAGCCACCCCTTTCCAGAGGGGAACGACCTGCCGAAGAATGAGCAGGCTGTGGCACTTCGGGTCCACGATCGTTATGACTTTGTTCGAACTCCCAAGCCTGCCTGCTGGCAAAGCCCGACTTTTCGCCCACTTAGCAATGTAGGCCAAGTCTTTAGCGATTTTGTGGGAGATCTTCACCTCCAAATCAAAATTACTTTGCAGTAAGTGGGGGGAAGGGAGGGTTGCAACAAGTGGATGTCCTACCGATTCCGTTTGTCGCGATTATAATGGGCAGACATGTTTGGCCTGGCCTAGTTGGGCCACTGGTAAGGGTGGTGTGATTAAGGAGTTTCTGACCTTGCGGCCAGCACTGAAAGACTTGCCGGATTCCAAAGGACGTTTCGGCCCGTTTGGGGGCCGATATGTCCCCGAGACCCTCATCTTTGCCCTGGATCAACTGGCTCGTGCATACGAAGCAGCTCGGAACGATCCGTCCTTCCAGCAAGAGCTGGACCGGCTACTTGCGGAATACGTGGGCCGACCGTCTCCCCTCTACTTTGCCCGCCGGCTTACCGAACATTGCGGGGGTGCCCAAATCCTGCTGAAACGGGAGGATCTCAATCACACGGGGGCCCACAAAATCAACAACACTTTGGGGCAGGCCTTGCTAGCCATCCGCATGGGAAAACGTCGAATCATCGCCGAAACCGGTGCCGGCCAACATGGGGTGGCCACTGCCACCGCCTGTGCTCACTTTGGTCTGGAATGTGTGATTTATATGGGGGAAGAGGACATGCGGCGGCAGCGGCCCAACGTCTTTAACATGCGACTTCTAGGAGCGGAAGTCCGACCGGTGACCACCGGCTCGAAAACCCTCCGGGATGCCATCAACGAGGCCCTCCGCGACTGGATGACCACGGTGGAAACCACCCACTATTGCCTAGGCTCGGTGGTGGGACCTCACCCCTTCCCCCGGATTGTTCGCGATTTTCAGTCGGTGATCGGCCGGGAAACGCGGGAGCAATGTCTGAAGCGATTTGGCCGACTCCCAGATGTGGTGGTGGCATGCGTTGGTGGCGGGAGCAATTCCGCCGGAATGTTCTATCCCTTTATCGACGATCCAGATGTACAGCTTGTGGGAGTAGAAGCTGGCGGAAAGGCCATCCGCACAGGTGAACATGCTGCTACATTGAACTTCGGTCAACCGGGAATCCTCCACGGATCCTTTAGCTACGTGTTACAGGATGAGGATGGGCAAACGTTGCCCGTCCACTCGGTGTCGGCAGGCTTGGATTACCCCGGAGTCGGTCCTGAGCATAGTTATTGGAAGGAAATTGGCAGGGTTCGCTACACCTATGCAACGGATGAAGAAGCCCTGGCAGCTTTCGACATGTTGGCCCGGCTAGAAGGGATTTTGCCCGCTTTGGAAAGTGCTCACGCCTTGGCGGAGGCCATGAAAATCGCCCCGCAACTGCCACGGGAAAAAATCGTGGTGGTTTGCCTTTCCGGCCGGGGCGACAAAGATGCCGCAGAGGTGGCTCGGCTACGAGGGTTACCGTTCTAACCGGATATCGATTTAGTGCTCCCCGGAGGAGAACATAGCGAAAGTCAATTCTCCGTCGGCCACCTCCCCCACGAAAAAGCCTCTGGTTATAAGTGGGCTCTGAGTACTTTGGATCTTATGGACACTCCCAAACGTTGGCCAATGGCCTCTCCCGCCGCATATCTCCAATTTGCGGGCTGACTCCTAAATTCCTGAAGGAACCTCAAGACAAATTTCGACTGCTAAACCTGCTGAAGTAACAACAATGTCCGTAATCGACGATGTATTTCGCAAACTTCGGGCCATCGGCCGCAAGGCCTTGGTAGCCTTTGTGCCGGCCGGAGATCCGGATCTGGAGTTCACGGAAGAATTGCTTCAAGGGCTCTCAGCGGCAGGGGTTACCCTCTGCGAACTAGGCCTGCCTTATAGTGACCCGATTGCCGATGGTCCGGTGATCCAGGCGGCATATACCCGGGCCCTAGCCCGAGGAATCCGTGTGCAGGAAATCTTCCAACTTCTCCAACGGGTTACCCCTCGGTTGGCTTGCCCGGTTGTGCTGATGACCAGTTATGCGATCGTTTTCCGCCGGGGTTTGGAAGGTTTTGTTCAAGAGTGTGCCCGAAGAGGAGTAGCCGGTCTTATCGTGCCCGACCTGCCGGTGGAGGAATCGCGGCCCCTTGCCGACATATGCCGCCAGTTTGACCTCAGTCTTATCCAGCTGGTCACCCCCACGACTCCCCCCGACCGGGCCCTACGGATTGCCGCCGAATCCTCCGGATTTCTTTACTACGTGACCGTCACTGGGATCACAGGCGAACGGGACCAGCTTCCCGCGGAACTTACGGAAAAAGTGGCCTGGATCCGGAAGCATACCGATCTGCCCATTTGTCTAGGTTTTGGAATCAGCCGGCCGGAACAGGTGGCCAGCCTGGCTCAGGTTGCCGACGGGGTAATTGTGGGCTCGGCTCTGGTCCGGAGGATTGCCCAAGCACAATCCCTTGGTCGACAGGCAACCTTGGAGGACACACTTCAATTTGTGCGATCTCTGCTGGCTGCCCTGCCGCAGGGAGAAGTTGCTCGGAAAACCTAAGTTGCGGGGAAGGCCCGTCTCTCCCACGCGGTAAGCCCATTTTTCACAAGCCGAGTTGGGGGGATATATCGTTCTTCCCATTCGGCGAATTTATTCTTCCTGATGGCCCGCTAGCAGGATCCTGCAAACCGCCGGAATTCCCTCAACATCGGTTGGAAACCCACCAGCCGAGCATTCCCGGTGGGCCGTCATTCATGTAAACGGGCTTGCCCGCGACCCACTACCACCAGATTTAGAGCCAGACAACCGCTTCCTTTCTGGGAACCCCCGCAAAGGCTCCCAGGCCAGTCGCGGAGCTTTCCAAACCTGCTGGATGTAAGGGACCGAACCTCAAACCTAGGCCCCTTGCCAGCGGGGTCGGAAACGGTCCTGAGTGGCAGGGGGCTAGTTATTCCTGGAACGTGCTCGGCCAAATGAGTCGTGAAAATCAGCGGTATCGGGGACTCGCCAACAGTTGGGAAAATCTATGGGGCCCAAAGCGCCTTCAACCTAACCGACACAGCTGATCTTTAGTAACTTTTCAACTATGTGTAATGTTGAGCGGGTTCTTTGCCAGACAACATTAGCCGATTACCGAAATGGACCACAACCTGGATAACAGCTGTACAGTTTCGCTCCTCTAAACCGTGACGGATGGTTACTTGGACCCTGCCAAATAGCTACTGCGTCAATCCTTCCTGCTTTGATGGGCAAAACCCCCTTTAATTGCTGGGTGGGCTGCCACTTTTTGGAGAGAATTCGGCAAAGCTGCCAATTACCCGCAATCCCTTCCTACCGCAAGTTGCAGGGAAACTCCAAGATGTCCAACCGGGCCGGAGGAATCCTAGGTTCAGCTATAACCTTTCCGAAGGTTCCAACCGAAGGGTTCGCACGGACCCGGAAAAGCTTCTCGATCTTGGGAGTTGCCAATTTGGCAGTCGGAGTGATGGAGAGGGCGACAATTCTGGCTTAAGAATGCTTCCTCCCTGCCTCCGCAAATTGCCCAATTTATCTGATTCTTTGGATTGACGCGACCTAACTCTTTGTATAAGCTAGGGTTAAGCAAGTGGTTCGCAGTCAGGATTCAGCTCGGCACACCCCTTGCATGTGCCTCCTATAGACGAGGAGGTGGCGTGCATGCGGACCCCAACGCTTCTGATAGCTGACGATGAGCAAACTTTACGGGAGACATTGGGAGAAGTCTTCCGGCCGTGGGGGTTCCGTACTTTTTTAGCCGCCGACGGTGAGGAAGTGCTCGAGATCCTCCGGGCCTACGAGATCCACTTGGCCCTTCTGGATCTCCACATGCCAAAATTGAGCGGATTAGAGGCCGTCCGGGTCGCCCGGCAGCACAAGTTGCTTCTCCCTTGCATCCTTGCTTCTACTGAATTCGACGAAGTTGTCCTCTCCCAGGCCCGGTTGCTTCGGATTGTACGGTTCTTGCCCAAACCGTTCTCGCTTCGTCAGGTGGTGGAAACCGTCCTCTTGACCTGGGAAGAAAACTACGGCTCGTTCCCCGGCAAATCCTTGACCAACGGGGTAAAAAACGGGGAGTAGAACCCCCGAGCTCGGACCGACTGAGCCATCGAAAAGTTACCGGGTTTGTTTTGGAACGGACCAAAATTACTCCTGCGAAGTTAGAACATCCGCTGCCAGCTCGAGGAAACCCCCAGTTAACCTTCTGGCCTGGCGGCCGGGCGGAAGGATCCTCCGCAAAACCCCAGCACCTCTTCTCCGTAGGGGAATGCCGTCCTTACTCACGTTGATGACTTTCGTTTTGTGGTAGCTGCCGTTCGGGTTGGAAAGGTCCTGTTCCATTTAGCCAACCAAGGGGTTCTCTGTTCCTGGGCCATTGGAAGCTGCAAGCTCCGGCCCCACTTTCCCTACCCGGCGGTTATTTCCCGTCCAAATTCACGGAAAAATCCGAAGGCCCCCCATCTTTCGGCCTTTAAAACCACGGACTAATTCCAAAACAGGCCCAATGATCGCCTTGAAAACCGGCACCTGCGAAGCCACACGATCCGGGAAAAACGCCTGCTTCGCCAAAGGGCAATAATTGACCCGCCAAAGATAAACTTTTAAAATGCTTTGCTCTAAAAGCATCTTGTTTAAATTTGCTTTCGGGAGCGGCATTAATCGGAAGCAATCTGAGATCGACCCGCCGGTGGCCGTTCCAGGTGAACAATGGGCAGAATTCGATATCTTCGGATCGGCCTTTCGTTGCGGGAGGCGGTGCGTTATTTCGGCAGGATATAAGGTTTCTGCTCGTAGGCTGAAGGGTTATTTTTGGCACATTTGCGGGAGGATGTGATCTGATGAGTCAATCGAAAGCAGCCGAAATCACTGCTGTCATGAAAGAAGAGCGGGTTTTCCCGCCACCTCCGGAGTTCGTGGCTAAGGCACGGATTAACTCCAAAGAACAATACCAACAGATGTGGCAAGAGGCCTACAACGATCCCGAAGGCTTTTGGGGCAAGTATGCTAACGAACTCCATTGGTTTAAACCCTTCGAAAAGGTCCTCGTCTGGAACATGCCTTTTGCTCAGTGGTTTGTGGGGGGGCAGACCAATGTGTCGTATAACTGTCTAGATATTCACCTAAGCACCCCTCGCCGGAACAAGGTAGCCTACATTTGGGAAGGGGAGCCAGGCGAGGTCCGAGTCCTCACTTACGAGATGCTTCACCGCGAGGTGTGCAAATTCGCCAATGTCCTTAAGGGCTTAGGCATTCAGAAAGGGGATCGGGTTTCCATCTACATGCCGATGGTGCCCGAGCTTCCCATCGCCATGCTTGCCTGTGCCCGAATAGGGGCCATCCATTCGGTGATCTTCGGCGGCTTTTCGGCGGAGGCTGTCGCCGACCGAAACAACGATGCCCAAGCCAAGCTGATTATCACGGCCGACTACGGCTATCGCCGGGGCAAAGCCCTGCCGTTGAAGGCAGCGGTGGATCAGGCCTTGGCAAAAAGCCCCACGGTCGAAAAGTGTATTGTCTTCCGCCGAGGGGCCGGCGATTGCCCCATGACACCCGGCAGAGACTTCTGGTGGCATGAACTGATGGAGAAGGCTTCCGCGGTTTGCCCCGCTGAACCGATGGATAGCGAGGCACCGCTCTTCCTGCTTTATACGAGCGGCTCTACGGGCAAACCCAAGGGGGTGAAACACACCACAGCAGGTTATAACCTTTACGCCAAGAAAACCTTCGAGTGGGTTTTTGACATCCGGGATGAAGACGTTTACTGGAGCACGGCAGACATCGGTTGGATCACCGGGCATTCGTATGTGGTTTACGGCCCGCTTTCTGCCGGGGCTACCATCCTGATATATGAAGGTGCTCCCGACTGGCCCGATCCCAGCCGATGGTGGCAGATGGTGGAAAAGTATCGGGTTAACATTCTTTACACCGCTCCCACGGCGATTCGGGCATTCATCAAGTGGGGCGATGAGTGGGTCGAAAAGCACGATCTGTCCAGCCTCCGCTTGCTCGGCTCAGTGGGCGAGGGGATCAACCCGGAGGCTTGGATGTGGTATTACGAAAAGATTGGTGGCGGCCGATGTCCCATTGTCGACACATGGTGGCAGACTGAAACCGGCGGCATCATGATGTCCCCGTTGCCCGGGGTTACTCCGCTGAAGCCCGGCAGCTGCTGTCACCCCTTGCCCGGCGTGGTGCCCGAGATCGTAGCGGAAGACGGCTCCCCTGTTGAGACAGGCAAAGGCGGTTGGCTCGTGATTGCCAAGCCTTGGCCCGGAATGCTCCGCGGCATTTGGGGTGACGACGAACGTTACAAGAACCAGTACTGGTCGGAAATCCCCGGAAAATACCTCACCGGGGACAACGCCCGGCGAGATGAGGATGGATATTACTGGATCTTGGGCCGAATTGATGACGTGCTTAATGTCTCCGGCCACCGGCTGAGCACGATCGAAATCGAAAGTGCTTTGGTGGCCCATCCCGCGGTAGCAGAGGCAGCCGCCGTCGGTCGGCCCCACGAGATCAAAGGCGAAGCCATTTGCGTCTTCGTAACCCTCACCCAAGGATACGAACCCAGTGAGCAGCTCAAGCAAGAACTGAAGAACTGGGTCCGACAGCAAATCGGGGCTTTAGCTGTGCCGGACGATGTCCGATTCGCCGCAGCTTTGCCGAAGACCCGAAGTGGCAAGATTATGCGGCGGCTTCTCCGGGACATCGCCGCCGGCCGAGAGGTCGTTCAGGACACAAGCACACTTGAGGATTACAGCGTCCTGGCTCGCCTCCGCCAGCAGGAGGAGGAGTAGAAAGTAATAGCGAGGGGAACTCTGAAAATTCGACCCTTGAAGGAGCTTAGCCCCGACGGGTTAACACTCCCAATTACGGTGGGGCGTCGATGGCTATCGTTGAAACTCCATCAAGGGTTCCGAGGCAAGTATTCAGAGGATTCCGAGTGACTCCTCCCTAGATTGGCCGGAGGTAGTTTTCTAGCAGGCTTTGGCCCACCGCCTCCGCGGGGCTCGAGCCCATGTGGCAAGATGCCCTAGGGGCACGGACCGTGGCCCCGCGGAGGAAAGGCAAAGCCGAGGTTGAAGCCTGAGAATTTCCTTTTCCG